>Ga0208923_1000009_pt1 | contig 74745 bp, 72 predicted proteins | sample ColrivemetaGS575_FD_187620 | JGI IMG/M metagenome (GOLD analysis project Ga0208923, IMG submission 187620) | Estuarine microbial communities from the Columbia River estuary - Freshwater metaG S.575 (SPAdes) (version 2) | ecosystem: Environmental > Aquatic > Marine > Intertidal zone > Estuary ...
AGCCTCGCCTTAGGCCCTGACTTACCCTCCGCGGACGAGCCTTCCGGAGGAAACCTTGGGTTTTCGGGGTATAGGATTCTCACCTATATTTTCGTTACTCAAGCCGACATTCTCACTTCTGCTTCGTTCATACCCGCTTACGCTAATACTTCAACCTACAACAGAACGCTCCCCTACCGATATATAATAAATATATATCGCACAGTTTCGGCAAATTACTTAGTCCCGTACATTTTCGGCGCAGGTTTACTCGATCAGTGAGCTATTACGCACTCTTTAAAGGATTGCTGCTTCTAAGCAAACCTCCTGATTGTCTATGCACTCCCACCTCCTTTATCACTTAGTAATTATTTAGGGGCCTTAACTGGTGCTCTGGGCTGTTTCCCTCTTGACAATGAAGCTTATCCCCCACAGTCTCACTGATAAACTGTACACTTAGTATTCTTAGTTTGCAACGATTTGGTACCGAATTACCAGCCCGCATACGTAACAGTGCTTTACCCCTAAGTTTAAACATTTATCGCTGCGCCTAAACGCATTTCGGGGAGAACCAGCTAGCTCCGGATTCGATTGGCATTTCACCCCTAACCACAATTCATCCGCTGATTTTTCAACATCAGTCGGTTCGGTCCTCCACTTAGTATTACCTAAGCTTCAACCTGACCATGGTTAGATCATCCGGGTTCGGGTCTATAACCAGTGACATACGCCCTATTCAGGCTCGCTTTCACTATGGCTTCAGCATTCTCTGCTTTAACCTGCCACTACTTATAAGTCGCCGGCTCATTCTTCAACAGGCACGCAGTCAGACGTTTTAGTCGTCCTCCTACTGTTTGTAAGTTTATGGTTTCATGTTCTTTTCACTCCCCTCCCGGGGTTCTTTTCACCTTTCCCTCACGGTACTATTTCACTATCGGTCATTCAGGAATATTTAGCCTTACGAGGTGGTCCTCGCAGATTCACACGGGATTTCACGTGCCCCATGCTACTTGGGATTCAATTTGATTGTTTCAATTTTCGACTACAAGACTATCACTTTCTATGGTTAGGGATTCCAACCTATTCGTCTAATTGTTACATTTAATCATTTGTAATTGTCCCGCTACCCTTAAAATTAAGTTTAGGCTTCTCCCGTTTCGCTCGCCGCTACTCAGGGAATCGTTTTTACTTTCTATTCCTCTAGGTACTAAGATGTTTCAATTCCCTAGGTTTGCTCTTTCTTATTTATGTATTCAATAAGTAGTTTTTGAGTTGCCTCATTCGGACACCTCCGGATCTTAGCTTGTTTCCAGCTCCCCGAAGCGTTTCGTCGGTAGCCACGTCCTTCATCGCTTCTGAATGCCAAGGTATCCCCCATAAACTCTTAATTCCTTGAATTTAAGGTTTATTTATATAAAGTAAATTAACGTTTTAATCCGATAATTTTGATGTGGAGGTAAGCGGATTCGAACCGCTGACAACCGCCGTGCAAAGGCGGTGCTCTACCAACTGAGCTATACCCCCGTTGGGCCATTCTGGATTTGAACCAGAGACCTCGCCCTTATCAGGGGCGCGCTCTAACCAACTGAGCTAATAGCCCTTTTTATTTTAATTTATTAATCGACATATTATCTTTTTTAAAGGAGGTGATCCAACCGCACCTTCCAGTACGGTTACCTTGTTACGACTTCACCCCAGTCACTAATTCTACCTTAGGCGTCCTCCCCCAAATGGTTAGAGTAACGACTTCGGGCATAACCAGCTTCCATGGTGTGACGGGCGGTGTGTACAAGGCCCGGGAACGGATTCACCGCTGTATAGCTGACCAGCGATTACTAGCGATTCCAACTTCATGCAGGCGAGTTGCAGCCTGCAATCCGAACTTAGAACGAGTTTATAGATTAGCTAGCCTTCGCAGGTTTGCATCTCATTGTCTCGCCCATTGTAGCACGTGTGTAGCCCAGGGTGTAAGGGGCATGCTGACTTGACGTCATCCCCGCCTTCCTCCGGTTTATAACCGGCAGTCTTTTTAGAGTTCCAAAAGGCAACTAAAAACAAGGGTTGCGCTCGTTGCGGGACTTAACCCAACATCTCACGACACGAGCTGACGACAGCCATGCACCACCTGTGTATACGTTCCAAAAGGCACTTTCTTCTTTCAAAGAAATTCGTATCATGTCAAACCCTGGTAAGGTTCTTCGCGTTGCATCGAATTAAACCACATGCTCCACCGCTTGTGCGGGCCCCCGTCAATTCCTTTGAGTTTCACCCTTGCGAGCATACTTCCCAGGCGGGATACTTAACGCGTTAGCTTTGATACTGCGCAGGTCGATCTGTTCAACATCTAGTATCCATGGTTTACAGCTAGGACTACTGGGGTATCTAATCCCATTTGCTACCCTAGCTTTCGTCTCTGAGTGTCAGTAATAGCCCAGTAAAGTGCCTTCGCCATCGGTGTTCTTTCCAATATCTACGCATTTCACCGCTCCACTGGAAATTCCCTTTACCCCTACTATACTCTAGTCTAATAGTTTCGACTGCGATTTTGAGGTTAAGCCTCAAGATTTAACAGTTGACTTATTAAACCACCTACAGACGCTTTACGCCCAGTGATTCCGGATAACACTTGCATCCTCCGTCTTACCGCGGCTGCTGGCACGGAGTTAGCCGATGCTTATTCTTCAGGTACACGTCATTGTGTTCCTCCCTGAAAAAAGAGGTTTACAACCCATAGGCAGTCATCCCTCACGCGGTATTGCTCCGTCAGGCTTTCGCCCATTGCGGAAAATTCCCTACTGCTGCCTCCCGTAGGAGTCTGGACCGTGTCTCAGTTCCAGTGTGTCTGATCGTCCTCTCAAACCAGATACTGATCGTCGCCTTGGTGAGCCATTACCTCACCAACAAGCTAATCAGCCGCAAGCTTCTCTTTAGGCGGAAATCCATTTCACTCGAAAGCATATGGGGTATTAGCAACCGTTTCCAGTTGTTATCCCCCTCCTAAAGGCAAATTCTTACGTGTTACTCACCCGTCCGCCACTTGAGTTAAAAACTCCCGTACGACTTGCATGTATAAGGCATACCGCCAGCGTTCATCCTGAGCCAGGATCAAACTCTCTTAAAATTTCCTTGAATTTAATTTTTGTGAATTATTTTGTTCGAGTTTTGTCTACGAAGCTAAATATTAGGTTACCAATCGATACCTTTACGTTTATATCCAGTTTATTATAATTATTAAAACTTAAATAAGTATATACCTTTATTTAAGTTTTAATAATATGTTTTTATCTTTTTTAATATTTTTAAAGATTTAATTCTGAGTTTATTTGATTTTAGAAAATAACAATATAAATATTATTATTATTTTCTAAATAGCGTTTTATCAGATAATTATAAGTCTTTAACTTTTCTTATAAAAACTAATTTATCAGTATTTATAAGAAAAGTTAAAGACTTATAATTATATTTACACCAAACTACTTTAATTAAAATGTTAATATATTTTCAGTTAAATTAATGAAATAATTTGTAAAATCTGATAAACTGTTGATAGTAGAATCAGCTATTAAAATTGGTGATGAAAAGTCATTTGAAACTTCTATAACTTGACTAATTTGAGGAACTATTTCTTTTATCGAATTAGATTTAATTTGATCAATAATTTCATCAGGTAAAAATTGAATATCAACATTTTTATATGCTTTTTGCATATACTTTAGTATGTCAGGACGTTCTGTGTACCAATATTGACGAATTTCATTAGGAATCGGATATTTATACCAAAGAATTGGTAAATATCGAAAAGCTAATACATCACGCATTTCACCGTTAATAAGAGCTGTTGTGGGATCACCTTCACTTGGTAAATAAGGCATAGTAAATACTAAATTATTTAAACTGTCCGCACATTTACCAAGAACCGTAAGTAAAATTGGTCCACTTAAATTTACTCCAATTATACTTGGGACTAATCCGATAAGACTTTCTTCAGTCCAATCAACTAATGCAATAAAATAATTCCAGGGTAAAGTATACGGGTTTATACTGATTATCCAAGATAATAGAATTCTAAAAGATACAATTTCGCCAAATCCAACAATTGAAAGAAATAATACTTCCCTAAATACTTCTAATAGTGTAATATCAATACAAAAATTTAATTGTATTTGAAGAAACTCTGAAAACCAATTTGGAAAAAAGAATAAGTTCTTATAATTCTCAATATAAAAGCTATAATACCCATCAGTTTTACTCTCATAGAACAGTCTATCTAAAGGCTGTACAGTAGGTACAGCTCCAAATACGACTTGTAGTAGATTCTCCGCCGTGGGTGGAGGTGGGAAAGGTACATTGCGTGCGGACAACATATCACTATCATAAACTCTAAAACCTAAATAAGGCTGACCATCTGAACCTACCCCTGATGGTACTAATGGCATACCTTTATTTTCCGGGTACCCAAATTTTGTGGCAAATTTAATAGTCATATCTGATACTTTGTCAAAAAAAGCTTGACGTAAAACTATAAGTTTATCTCGTAAAACCATTGTTCAATTTTAAGTAATGTTAATACTGTTTCCGATAGATATTATACGTTACAATTAATTAAATTAAATATTTAATTTATAAATTTATAATAAAATATTTAATTTAATTAATTAAGAACGTTCGGGATAGTAGGATTTGAACCTACGACCCCCTGCTCCCAAAGCAGGTGCTCTACCAAGCTGAGCTATATCCCGACTCGAACTATTTAGCTGCAGGTTAGAGACTTAGTATAACATCCAAAGTATATACTATTTTTACTAATTATACAATAGGAGGGCGAAATAAATTTTTACTAGGATATACGGGCTTTAATCCAACATATGCTGGATATAGTATTTGTTTAGGATATAAATTTTTACCAATTTTTTTACCTCTTTTGAAATCTAAGTAATCCATTAAATCCTGAACCGTCATAATTTTACCTTCTTCAATATCTTCTAACTCGATCCTTACCCCAAAATAATGTTCAAATTCAACAATCATTGAAACCAGTTCTAAAGAGTCTATTCCGAATTGATCGATAAACTTTACTTCTGGTCTAATTGAATTGAATTCAAAGCTAAATTTAAAATGTAAAACCCACCGAACTTGCGCTAAAGTACTTTTCATAATTGTAAAAGGTACCTCTGTTCTTTGAAACTTTTTTTCAACGTATTTTTTTTTACGTGTTTCGACAAATCCTACCCAAGCCCAATATCTTTTATCAGTCTTATCATACCCCTTATAAAACATCTCTCGAATATAATCTTCTGTATAAATTAACCTTCCTATTTCTCCTACAACTAATTGACCAAAAATTATATCATCAATCAAATATTGTCCAGGCTCCAAAATTAGTTCGTCTGATGGTTCTTCAATTACTTCTTCTGCTATTTCTGGTTCCCAATACATATACAAATAGTCAACAAAACCACGAGTTCTAAGAGCCTTACCTTTAAATTCAGCCTCATATTCCTCTTTAAATTCTTTAACTTTAACATACTCAACAATATCAATGGGTACCCAATGTTCAACGTAAGTATGAACAACAAACGCGGGTGGATAATAGAAAATTTGTGGTACATGTTCTGCCATTATTAAATACTCCGGTTATATTAATGTGTTACTATAATAAGTAACACATTAATATAATATTATTTACCTAATTTAGCAAGGTATTCCAAAACATCTTTAACTTTCGCAATTTTAGCCGCAACAATATCTTCAATTTCAATATCAAATCTCTCTTCAACAGACATTACTAATTCTACTACATCTAATGAATCTGCACCTAAATCTTCTGTAAAGTTTGCATCAGGAGTAACTCTATTAGGATTAATATTTAACTGCTCAGCAACAATTTCTTGAACGATTTCTAAGGTAGTTTTGTCTTTATCATCCATCTTACTCATCTTAAAAGAATCCTTTTTTTAATTAAATTATTAGAATATAAGAGTATTTTATACCACATAACACAACACACTATATATTATAAAGTAAAACTTAAGAATTTACAAATCTTTTTTAAACATAATTTTTATTGTATGTATTGAACTAATTTCATAATTTGATAAAGACTAACTTGATTTAAACTATATATTGGTATTTTACGCTGTTGAGCTAAATTCTTTAATTTAAAGTTTTGTTTTAAATGTTTTTTTAATCCAATAATTAAACTCGCTTTTCTAATTTCATTAGTTAAAGTAAATTTAAATCCCATTTTTAATAGTACTTCTTTGACTAAATTATTTGATAAAGAATAAGGATAAATAACTAATGTTTTAGATTTTAATTTTAAAGATTTTTCTTTACGTGGTTGATTGATTAAACCCCAATTATTAATTTTTAAATAGTTTTGAGTTTTTATAAATGAACCAGAGTTTATTTGAAAACGTTCACTTTTAATTTTCGTTTTTTCGTTTAAATTAAATTGACGAACTTGCCCAACTGTACTATCTCCTCTTAAAAATGAATCAATAGATAACTTTACATCTTCATGAATAGTCCAAGAATTTTGTTGATTAATTTCAATCACTATTTCAAAAGCTGGGTAGGCTTTTCGTTCTAAAATACTTTTTTGAGTTCCTCGTCGTTTTGCCTCATCATCACTTAAAGTTACATACTGAATCCCTCCTATTAAATCTGCTAAAGGTGGGTTTTTAATAAGATTTTCTAAACAATTACCGTGTGTAGTCCCAACAAGCTGTACACCTTTTTCTGCTATTGTTCTTGCAGCTAAAACTTCTAGTTCTGTTCCAATTTCATCGATAATAATAACCTCAGGCATATGATTTTCAACTGCTTCAATCATTATTTGATGTTGAAGTTCCGTTTTTGCAACTTGCATTCTTCTTGCACGTCCTATACCTGAATGCGGAATATCACTTTCTCCTGCGATCTCATTTGATGTATCAATAATTATTACTCTTTTTTCCATTTCATCAGCTAAAACTCTAGCAATTTCACGAATAATTGTTGTTTTTCCAACCCCTGGTTTACCTAAAATTAAAATAGACTGTTCTGATTCTAATAAATCTCTAATGGCAGAAATAGTTCCAAATATTGCTCTACCAACTCGACAAGTTAATCCATTAATTAAAAATTGCCGATTCCTTATACAACTTATCCTATGGAGAGTTCTTTCTATTCCAGCTCTATTTTCAGTACTAAATTTACTAACTCTTTTTGTGGTGTAGTCTAGATCTTGCCAAGAAACTAATTTTTGAGATAAGTATTCAGGACCAGTTCTAAATCTAGCTTCGGGTCGACGACCGAGGTCCAAAACGATTTCAATAATTTGATCTTTATAAATATGAGTATTTAAATGGTAGTGAAGAAAAAACGGTAATTTTTCAATTAATTTTTCTAAATCGTCATTGGTAGTCATTAAAGAAGAATCCTATTCAAAGATAATTTCATCTGAAGTAAAAGTGTTTATAATAAATTTTTTTAATTATTTATAGTTTATTATAAACTCAAGTTTAATAAATAACGAAAAAATTTTGGAATAATTTCCTTGATCAAATCTTTTTCTTAGAAATAATAAAAAGATTCGATCAAATAAATCAACAGAAATAAAATTGTCTACAAATCTACTGTAATTTTATAAAGTTTATGACCTTAAGTACGTTTAAATTTTATTTCTGAAAATTAGATATTACCCTAATTGTAATGTTGAATTAATTAGTAATTTAAAAGTTAAACTATCTAAAATTGCAATTTGTGATAACATCTTACGGTTTAAATCAATATTTGATTTTTTAAATTTATTAATTAATTGACTGTAAGGAATTCCATTTAATCTTGAGGCTGCATTAATACGATTGATCCAGATTCTTCTAAACATTCTTTTTTTTTCTTTACGTCCAACATATGAATATCTTAATGCTTTCATTACTTGTTGATTTGCTACACGAAAAAGAGCAGAATGTGCTCCTCTGTAACCACTAGCTAGTGATAAGATTTTTTTACGACGCTTTCTAGCGACATTACCACGTTTAACTCTAACCATATTATTTTATTTTATATGTATTTAATTTTATGCGTAAGGCATCATTAACTTAATTGCTCTTTGATCTCTCGAATTTACACAAATAACCTGTGATAATTTTCGTTTTTGTTTATTTGATTTTCTCATTAAAAGATGGCCTTTGAAAGCATGTCGACGAGTTATATTACCATTTCCAGTAAATTTGTAACGCTTAGCTGCAGCTTTTCGGGTTTTTAATTTTGGCATAAAAATTTAATTTAAATTTTAGACTATTGAAATATAGAATTTGATGACTCTTTTTCGAATCAACTGAAGAAGCTGTCCAGAATTTTTTTTAAGAAACTAGATTGATTTCAAAACTTAAACAAGTTTAGTAACACTCTAACTATGTAGTAAATTATTTTCAATATACTAATTAATTCTATTTTATTTGTCAATAATAAATAACTCTATATAAAAGAAGTTATTAAAGTCTAATAAAGAATAAGCTTTTAACATTACTCTAATTTTAGTAACACACTAAAAACTATAAATATCAAAAAGGATAATTAAAAATAAAAAGACGGAGATAAATTAATGTTTTATTTTTTCGTATTTATAATTTTAGGATTTAAAAGAAAATGAATAAATAGAGTTTTTATTAATTTAGAAGCTTTTGTGGAAATATTCATTCAATTTTTAAACTTATTTATGGTAAAAATTTTTAAAAGTTAAATTATAAAAAACAATAAAAAACAGTAAAGGCAATATTTAGTATTACCTTACTGTTTTAATAATAATTTCGATTTTTAAAAAATTATTTTTCTTGGTCCTGAACTTCAATTAATTCATCCAATGCAAAATTATTAGTATTTGTTCCACTATAATTTACACTTTCAAAACGAACAACAACTGGATAACGAATACCACTTTGATCTACAACTGCAACTGTTCCAACTTCATTTACCCAATAAGACTCGGGTCTAAGAATGCGAACTTTTGAACCTCGGTTTATCATATTATTTTTATATTTTATAAGTATATAGTAATTAACATTATATTATATTTACTACATTTAAATAAGATAGTTCTTAAAAGTGTTGGTTTGAGAAGTTAAAATATGTTATTATATTCTTAAGATCAAAATTAAATAATTAACTATAGTAATAAAATAACATGGATCGTAATTTACTACAAAAAATTTTAATAGCTTTATTTTTAATTGCCGCTCTTATTGTAGGAGCAAAAACATTTACCTTTGGTAATTTTGCAAAAACAGAAGTTCGAAATGAAAAACTTGAGGTTAACTCAACATTAAGTAGTTCAAGAATGACATATGGAAGATTTTTAGAATATCTAGAAATGGGGTGGGTCAAACAAGTTGATTTATATGATAATAGTAGAAATGCTATTGTTCAAGCATCTAGTCCAGAATTAGGTAATCGTCCTCAAGCAATTCGTGTTGAAATTCCAGTTGGTGCGTCACAATTAATTCAAAAACTAAAAGAGTATAATATAGATTTTGACGCTCATCCAATTCCAAGAAAAAGTATTTTTATAATGATTGCAAGTAATCTATTATTACCATTAATTTTTATTGGTGGTTTAATATTTTTCTTCCAGAATTCTGAGAATTTTTCACAAAATTCAGGTTCCGGACCAATGAATTTAGGAAAATCACCTGCAAAATTTGAGCAAAGACCTGATACTGGCATTACATTTGATGATATTGCAGGAATTGACGAGGCAAAGGCTGAGTTTGAAGAAATTGTATCATTTTTAAAAGAACCTGATAAATATACACGTGTAGGGGCAAAAATCCCAAAAGGTGTTTTACTAATTGGACCTCCAGGTACAGGAAAAACTTTATTAGCAAAAGCAATTGCAAATGAAGCAAATGTACCATTCTTTAGTGTAGCAGGTTCAGAATTCGTCGAAATGTTTATTGGTATTGGTGCAGCTAGAATAAGAGATTTATTTAAAAAAGCATCAGAAAATACACCATGTATTGTATTTATTGATGAAATTGATGCAGTTGGTCGTGAACGAGGATCAGGTGTTGGAGGTGGTAATGATGAAAGAGAGCAAACTTTAAATCAACTATTAACTGAAATGGATGGCTTTAAAGAGAATAAAGGTGTAATTGTAGTTGGTGCTACTAATCGAGTTGATATTTTAGATGCTGCTTTACTAAGACCTGGAAGATTTGATCGACAAATTACTGTTGGTCTACCTGATCGATTAGGTAGAATTGGTATTCTAAAAGTTCATGCGAAAAATAAACCATTTGATGATGATGTTTCGTTAGTTCAATTAGCTAATCGTACACCAGGCTTTTCAGGTGCCGATTTAGCGAACCTATTAAATGAATCAGCAATTTTAGCAACTCGATATAAACAAGAAACAATCACTAAAAAAGAGGTAAATGAAGCAGCAGATCGTATTATCGGGGGTATCGCTGGAACAACCATGGAAGATACTAAAAACAAAAAATTAATTGCTTATCATGAAGTTGGTCATGCAATTATTGGATCACTATTACAATATCATGATGAAGTTGAAAAAATTACGTTAATTCCTCGTGGAGGAGCAAAAGGTTTAACCTGGTTTACTCCAAATGAGGATCAAGGTTTAGTTACTCGTTCACAATTATTAGCACGTATTGTTTCAACTCTTGGTGGTCGAGTTACAGAACAAATTGTTTTTGGTGACCCAGAAGTTACAACTGGAGCCAGTAATGATTTACAACAAATTACTAGTATTGCGCGTCAAATGGTTACTCGTTATGGTATGTCAAATATTGGGCCGATTGCTCTGGAAAATGATGATAATGAGCAAATGTTTACAAGCACAGGAGATTCTGAATATAATGAAAATCTTGCTGACCGTATTGATACCGAAGTTTGTAAAATTATTAATTATTGCGAAAATCTTGCAACCAAAATTATTTTAGATAATCGAACGATTATTGATTTGGCAGTAGAAAAATTATTAGAAGTAGAAACATTAGATGGTGAAGATTTTAGAGAATTAGTTAAGCAATATACAATATTACCGACTAAACTTTAATAATTATTATATTCTTTGATTAAAATCAAAGAATATAATAATTATTAAAGTTTGTCTTTTAAATAGGAAAGGAAAAATATCTAACAAAAGTATAAAAGTAACTTAAAATTTAGAAATATAAGCCTAACATATCAGGGAAGAATCTGTTTATTTCAATAATAAATCCAGCAGTAAAAGTCATCCAAATTGTTAAAAGAACTGGTGCTGTTGATAAATATTTCTGCAAGTTTTCCATAAATAGTTTAATTATTTAAAAAATAAAGTTAATGAATTTCTTTAACGTGGTGAAACAGTTATTTCTGAATCTGGAGCCACTAATTCATTGCTAATTAATTCTTGCCAAGCTGAAACTGGCCAAATATAACCAGTTGTCATAATTTTTAATGCTAATGGAACATTAATTATAATTTCACTTTCACTAGGATTTTTAGTTGTGCTTACTGCACGTAGATATTTACGGCCAACCCAACCAATCCAACCAGAAATGTAAATAAACCCAAAACCGGGAATAATAAATTCTGCAGCATGACTCCAACGACCATCAGCTATTAAATGAGGTAAACCATCTGTTCCACATAATAATTCAGATTTACTATATTTCGCAAATCTAGCTTCCGTACGATCAATTTGTTGTTTTAATGATAAAGCAGGTGGAGAGTCTACTTCATATTTAGTGATTCTTTGTTCTAGTTTTTTTACACTAGCTTTTAAACGTTTATTAAAAGCGGGAGAATCACTACATTTTGTTAAACCACCAATATCTGCTAATGCAGTTTTAGGGATAAATATTAAAAAGGCAATAAGAATTAATTCTATTAAATTAATGCGTTTCATAACAAAAAAATTAAAATTATTGGTTTGGTAAAAAATTTCTGCGAGTTATAATAAACAATATATATAGTATTATAAAAACATTAAAATTTGATAAGTTTTTAATGTTAAAACAAATTAAACGAAAAAATAATTTTTTTTTAATAATTTTTAAAATCTTTTTAAAAGTCGTATCTAAATTAGATATGACTTTTAAAAAGATTTGACTACTCAAGATCTTTACGGTTTGGATTTCTTGATGGATCACTTGAAAGAAACCCAAAAATAAATAACGAAACAAAAAAGATAATTGTTGTGTAAACTAAAATTTTTAGAGTTAACATTTTATTTTTCCTAGAGACTATTTTTAATAATATTAATTATACTAAAATATAAGAAATGTGAATTATTTAATTAAAAAATTTATTTAAATTCTTTTCAAAGACTTATGATATTAAGAAGATTTAAGATTTAAAAAAAGAGGGAAAATTTTAAAAACGTTAACTTGTAAAAATTCTTTTGTAAGAGATTTTTGAGAAAAGGATTTTCTAATAGATAAATAACCTTCAATCAAAACATAATCATTAATACGATAATATTTAACAATATCGTTCGCTAAATTACCTGATACAAAAACTGTTAAAATAGTTTTAGATTGTTTAATACGTAATTGAGATAATTGAACTCTAAATTTAGTATATGGCATTTGAGTTTTATTTAACTCAATAACTGGAATTTCTAGTAGACGAACAATTCCCCCAATATAATTTATATCACCCATAAATTAAATAATTAGATTTTTCTGTTTTTGAACATCTTCAAAGTTAATATCTCGTAATCGTTTTAATAGACGAATAAAATATTCTAAGAAATAATCATCTAATTGAATAATTTCCGAAGCGTCAACTTTAAACATTTTATATAGTTCAAAAGTTGATTTTGAAAAATTGTTTTCAATGTTAAGAATATCAACGAATGCTAATCTATCACTAATATTTTGACCCCATTCAAAAAACCCAAAAAAGTTGCTTACTAATTTTAAAATAAATGAAGAAACTTTTTGTACTTTAGCAGATTGTCCTGCAAGTTGTTCACAAAGATTTATAATTTCTGTAGATACCCATCCTTTTAAACCACTTAAAAAAAATGTCTCATTTATAGTTTTAGGTAACTGTAGAGATCTTAAACAAAATTTTGCGATATCTTGTGTATCCATGTAGGATACATAAATATTTTCAGTAGTTACCCAAATGGGTAAATTCTCTAAAATTGGGATAGCATATTGTTCTATTAAACCTTGATAAAAACCAGGTAATCGAAAAATAGTATATGGAATAGTTGAATTTTTCAATTTACATTCAATTCCATACTTTAGTTTCATTAAAGGAATATTTTTAAATTGTTCAACATTTTGTGCTGAAAAAAATATAAAACGCTGAATATTTGCAGCTTCGGCAGCTTCAATTAAATATAGTTTACCTTCCCAATCAACATTTTTTAAAGAATCAAGTTCAGTCGGACGACTAGTTGAAGCATCAATAATTGCACTAATACCTTTTAAACAAGGTGGAATTGTTTCAGGTTTTGCTAAATCTCCATAAACTAATTCAACACCCCATTCTTTTAAAAAATTGGCTTTACGAAAATTTCTAACTAAACAACGTACTTGATATCCTTTGGTTAAAGCTTGAAGAACAATTTGTCTACCTAATGTACCTGTTCCACCTATAATAAGTAAGCTCATATGTTTTCTGTTTAGTTTTTGTTAATGAGATTTTTAATCAAAAACTGTACTTTGTAAAATATCATCAGCTTCTAAATTAACTAATTCTTTTTTAGTTAATACTTGACCACGGCTATCAAAAATACGGTTTGCTTGACGCATTCTAGCACGATCTAAAGCATTTTTAACACTTCTTGCATTTGCGAATAATGGTTTTTCTTTTCTTTTTGTAATGTAATTAGTCAGAGCAATTTCGGCATCTATTGTTAATTGATATTGTTGTTCTTCCAACATTAATTTTGCAATTTTGAATAATTCATCAACAGTATAATCTGGAAAATCAATATGATTTGCAATTCGAGAGGATAATCCTGGGTTTGATTCATAGAATTTATCCATGGGTTCTTTATAACCTGCTAAAATTACTACTAACTCATCACGTTGATTTTCCATAACTTGTAATAAAATTTCAATAGCTTCTGAACCATAATCACGTTCATTATCAGGTTTATACAGATAATATGCTTCATCAATAAACAATACCCCACCCATCGCTTTTTTTAAAACTTCTTTAGTTTTAGGTGCAGTATGTCCAATGTATTGACCCACTAAATCATCACGAGTTACAGTTAAAAGGTGACCTTTTTGAATGTAACCTAGTTGATATAAAATATCAGCCATTTTTAATCCAACAGTTGTTTTTCCAGTTCCTGGACTTCCTGTGAATGACATATGTAAACCTGGGTTTGCTGAACTAATACCTAGATTTTTTCTTAATTTATCGATTAATAATAAAGCTGCAATTTCTCGAATACGTGCTTTTACTGGTGCTAAACCAACTAATTCATCATTTAATAGATTTAAAATTTTTGCAATTTCTGTTTTAGCATACTCTTCTTGCAAATTTATAGGAGTTCTATTCATAAATACAAATTTATATAATTAAAATTTAATAAAATACTTTATATATTAAATCAGTTTAACTGTAACCGATTTAATATCTTCTTATACACTTAATTTATTGTAAAGGTTGGAATACTAGAGAGACAAATAAATGCGAATCCAGCGCTTCCACAAGCACCTACAAAGAAACCACCTTTAAATTGATCCCACGCTTTTCGTGATTGTAAATTAGTTCCAGAATTTGACTCTTCTACAGCTGTTTGACCAAAAGTAGCTATACCGTAAATTGTTAAACCTAAAGTTAAAATTACAATTAAACCAATTGTTGACATAAAACCGGCAAGTAACCCAATATCTGAATCCCTTAACGGACCTAATTTAACGAAAGGACCCATTAAAAAATATCCATGTGCTAAACCAATTTCTAAACCTCGTAATAATGGAGTTAATCCAAATCGATAAGCTGGCAAATTCTGTAAAATTCCGCGTGTTATCGCGGATGATGTGATTGGCGTTGCTAAATGACCTACAAAAGGATCATCATTGTACGGTTTAATAAAATTAGCCATAAATTTCTTTTAAATTTTAATGAAATTAATAATAAAAGTCTTTGATTAAGTAGATGATAGATGGATAAATTTATTCAAAATTTTTACCAACCAAAATTTTTTTATATATTACTATATAATATATACTAATATATAGAAAAATTTTTATAAACTTCAATTTAATAAGATAAGCAACATTTTATGGCAGTTACTATTGATTACTTTTTATTACTTGGGTTTTGTTTCGCATTAACATCAGGTTTATTCTTAGGTTTAAAATCAATTAAATTAATTTAAATTTTTAATAAAGTGTAAAATAATGCAAAATGAAATTCGTCAAGATATAATTGTTGGGTCTAGACGTTTTAGTAACTATTTTTGGGGAACTTTATTATTATTAGGTGGTTTAAGTTTTTTACTTGCAGGTATTTCAAGCTATTTTAGTATTAATTTTTTACCTTTCTCTAATCCAAAAGAATTAGTTTTTATTCCACAAGGTTTAGTTATGATGTTTTACGGAACATTCAGTTTAGGCATTAGTCTTTACATCCTATTCACAGTTTTTTTAGATATTGGAGGTGGGTATAATGAGTATAATAAACTTGAAAATCTTGTGAAAATCGTTCGAAAGGGATTTCCTGGAAAAAATCGTGAAATTTTTTTGACTTATCCATTAGCAAATATTAGAGCAATTGGAATAAAAATCACAGAAGGCCTAAATCCAAGTCGTAGCATATACTTATGTTTGAAAGATGAAAGAAATATACCTTTAACGCCAGTTCAACAACCTGTTGCTATTTCAGATTTAGAAGAAAATGCGGCAGATTTAGCAAAATTTTTAGATTTAAAATTAGAAAATTTATAAGATTTTATTGCTTTTTATACCCGCATAATTTTATAATTTATCTATGCGGGCATAGTTTAGTGGTAAAACCTTAGCCTTCCAAGCTAACGATGGGGGTTCGATTCCCCCTGCCCGCTTTTATTAGAACTTAAGAATGAGCAACAATCTTTTTTTATAGGAGCATATTACAGTTATGTCTGGTGGTTCTACGGGCGAACGTCCATTCTCTGATATCATTACTAGTGTACGCTATTGGATTATTCATAGTATTACAATTCCCTCCCTTTTTGTATCTGGCTGGTTATTTGTTAGTACAGGCTTAGCATACGATGTATTTGGAACTCCGCGTCCAAATGAATACTTTACGCAAGATCGTCAACAAGTTCCATTAGTAAATGATCGTTTTAGTGCTAAACAAGAATTAGAAGATTTAACTAAAGGTTTATAACGAGGTATAATAAAAATGGCAAAAAATATTAATCAACCTGTAGCATACCCAATTTTTACTTTTCGTTGGTTAGCAATTCATGGTTTAGCAGTACCCACAGTTTTCTTTTTAGGTGGTATTACTGCTATGCAATTTATTCAACGATAAATCCAAATCATATAAAGATAAAATAGATACGAGGTAAATATTATGACAGGTCCAAATCCAAATAAACAAGCAGTAGAATTAAATCGAACTTCTCTTTTTTGGGGGCTTCTATTAATTTTTGTTTTAGCAGTATTATTTTCAAGTTATTTCTTCAACTAATATTTAGTATTACAGGAGTTTTTTTATGGCAAATACTGGTAGAATACCATTATGGCTTGTAGGTTTAGTAGGTGGTTTAGCAGTAATTACAATGGTTAGTTTATTCATATATGGTTCATACTCAGGTTTAGGATCATCTTTATAATCTTAAAAATTTTAAGTTCCCCATAATGAAATAAAAATTATGGAGAACTTAAAATTAAGACCGCTTACGTATTTCTTTAATAACTTTTTTTATTAATTTTTTTATGGGTCTTTGAAGAATATTGAAAATATCCCAATTGTCGTTTGTTCCACGACCAAACCAACCGTACCAAAGCTTTGGTATAAAACTAGACAATCTTTTTGCTTTTTCTTTTGGATCTTGCCAAGCAGTATAACCTCCACTATAAACACTTGTTTTATCACGTGGTCCGATATGTAATTCTACATTTTCAGTAAAAATAGGTAAATAAAAATACTGACCACATATTGCGTGAAAAGTAGCAAAAAGAATACATGTTAAATGAGTAATAACAATTGTTACCATGATATATTGTAAAAACGTTATTTGCAATTCAAGCATTGGAAGTGATGATAAATAACTAAATTGTTCTAATTGTGGCGTTAATACCTCATTTATGTAATAATATATACGGTACATTAATTTCATATAGAAAGGTTCAACAAAAGTCATCATAACTAACATTGTCCAATGCCATCGAATTAAATATGGGCAATAAGTTTTACCAATACGAACGGATAAAGTGTACGCGGCGAAAGATGAAATTTCTCTATAAAATTGACCGATAAATTTAATGATAAGAGGAATAATTTTACGGTATAATCCATAATAGTAAGGTTCAACTGCGTTTCTCCAACCTTCTGGAAGCCAAGATAAAAATATAGAAAGCGGATCAATTCGATGTCCATCTTGTACAATTCCATTATTAATGGCATACAATAAAATTCCTATAGGATTAGTTAATCGAATATTGTAGTCAGTTTGCCGAATTTTTGAATAAATAAGATTTTTAAGTTGATAAGAATCGACACCTAATTTAAAAGTAAATGGAATTCTATATAAAATACTTTCATAACTAAATAAAATTTGAATAAAGTGTCGATACCATAAATAAGCTGCCGCTAAACCTACACAAGTTATAAGAGAAGAAGTTACTAAATTATAACGAATTGCCAGAATAATAAAACGAATGATAATAATGCCTGCAAGGATATTATCAATATCAGACATAGCTAATCCATCTTGAACTTTTTCCCATAATCCTTGAATAATTAAATGAAAAGTATTGATTGAAAGAGCCGGGGACACTACGATTTTTTCAAATTCCAGCCCGAAAACCGGTTCTGAATCATAAATCTCAATCTCACTAAGTTCTTGTTTAAGTGGGTGGTCTAAACCAAACCAATTAAGGACTGTTTCTTGACTAATATCGATTAAAAAAAGTAAAATTTTGAGAAATTGAACCATTTTTGATGGGTTAATTATTAAATAAATTTCTTTGTAGATAAAGAAAGGTTATCGACTTTACCTACTACTCATTATAGTCTAAAGTATTAAATATTCATAATATTTTTTAATTTTAAATTAATTAAAATATTTAATACCCCCAAGGGAATTCGAATCCCTGTCTGCTCCGTGAAAGGGAGCTGTCCTAGGCCTCTAGACGATGGGGGCAAACAGTTAAGCGGGCAACGCGATTCGAACGCGCGACATCAACCTTGGCAAGGTTGCACTCTACCACTGAGCTATGCCCGCTTTATACTAGAATATAGATAGGAATACATGATCAATTTATAAGAGAATAAAGTCATTGTCAAGCGTTTAATTTTTAGAAATTATAGTGAAACTATAATTTCTAAAAATTAAATAGAAGCTGAAATACCGTCTGCGGCTGCAATTACAATTACAAGACTAACCCATGCTTGAAAAACTCTATTGAAGTTAATTTTGGATTCTTCCCAGTCACCTGGAGTAGCTAATGCTACTGGAACTGTTACAACTAAACCTAATGAAAGTAAAACTAATAAAGCTGTTAAAGCAGTTATCATAATTATTTTAGAAAGATTTTTATATAGATGATTATTTGATAATTTTAAATAATTAAAGATTACCTTTTTTTAATGCTAATAAAACAATTACTGCTGGACCTGATAACATAATAACACCTGTAGCTATTAGCTGACCGATAACTTGCCAATTAATCATTTTAAAACCCTTATTTATTAAATGTTAATGAAATTTCAAAAATAAAATAAAATAACCTATAACGTTAGTCCTAATTTTACTCGAAAAATAATAAAGAAAATACATTATTTTAATAAATATTTTTCTTGATTATTTAAGAAATATATTAAATTATTTTAACAAAAGACTTTAATAATAGCGTAGTTTTATGTTATCATATAACTAGGGTTGCTAACTCAATGGTAGAGTACTCGGCTTTTAACCGAATAGTTCTGGGTTCGAGTCCCAGGTAACCCAATAGTATATTTTAGAATTTATTCTATAAAATATAAAATTATTTATATTTTATCTAGCCTTTAAAAGCTAGATAAAATAAGATATTAATCAATAGGACGCATTGATAATACTGGTTCGTTTGCACGGTTTATACCTTTTTCAAAACCAGCTGCTGCTGCACGAGCACGACCAGAGTGCCACCAGTGACCGATTAAGAAGAAAAAGCCTAAGAAGAAATGTGAACAACATAACCAAGAACGAGGTGATACATAGTTCACTGAGTTAATTTCTGTTGCAACACCACCTACCGAATTTAATGAACCTAAAGGAGCATGTGTCATATATTCTGCAGCACGACGTTCTTGCCAAGGTTGAATATCATTTTTAATTTTATTGATATCTAAACCATTTGGACCACGTAATGGTTCAACCCATGGAGCACGTAAATCCCAGAAACGCATTGTTTCACCACCAAAAATGATCTCACCACTAGGTGAACGCATTAAATATTTTCCTAAACCAGTTGGCCCTTGTGCAGATGAAACATTTGCACCTAAACGTTGATCTCTAACTAAGAAAGTAAATGCTTGTGCTTGTGAGGCTTCAGGACCTGTTGGACCATATAACTCACTAGGATAAGCAGTATTATTATACCAAGAATATAAAGAAGCTGTAAAGCCCATTAATGATATAGCAGCTAAACTGTATGATAAATAAGCTTCCCCTGACCAAACAAAGGCACGTCTTGCCCATGCGAATGGTTTAGTAAAAATATGCCAAATACCACCAGTAATACATAAGATACCTACCCATATATGACCACCAACAACATCTTCCATGTTATTTACTGATACTACCCAACCATCGCCACCAAATGGAGAACGGAATACATAACCAAAGATCACAATTGGATTTAGTGTAGGAGTTGTAATTAAACGTACATCACCACCACCTGGAGCCCAGGTATCGTAAACACCACCTAAATACATCGCTTTAATAACTAATAAGAAAGAACCTAAGCCTAAAAGACATAAATGAATTCCTAAAATAGTTGTCATTTTATTTTTATCGCGCCAATCATATCCAAAAAATGGGAAAGATTCTTCTAAAGTATCTGGGCCTAATAATGAATGATAGATTCCACCAAAACCTAAAATAGCTGAGGAAATTAAGTGAATAACACCAACAGCAAAATATGGAGCAGTTGAAGTAATATCACCACCTGGTCCAATACCGTAGCCTAAAGTTGCTAAATGTTGGATTAAAATGAAACCTTGTTCATACAAAGGTTTTTCAGGAACAAAATGAGATACTTCAAATAATACCATCGCGCCAGCCCAAAAAACCATTAAACCAGCATGTGCTACGTGAGCACCTAATAATTTACCTGAAACATTAATTAAACGAGCATTTCCACTCCACCAAGCGAAACCTGTAGACTCGATGTCGCGACCTGCTATACTGCTATTAAAGGGCGTTTCCACGTGGTAATACCTCCTCAGGGAATACAAAGTTTTCATGCGGTTGATCTTGTGCAGCCATCCAAGCACGAATACCTTCGTTTAATAAAATATTTTTTGTGTAGAATGTTTCAAATTCTGGATCTTCGGCAGCACGTAATTCTTGTGAGACGAAATCGTAAGCACGTAAATTTAATGCTAAACCTACAATACCAATTGAACTAGTCCATAAACCAGTTACAGGTACAAATAGCATAAAGAAATGTAACCAACGTTTATTAGAAAATGCTACACCAAAAATTTGTGACCAGAAACGGTTTGCTGTTACCATTGAGTAAGTTTCTTCTGATTGAGTTGGTGTAAAAGCACGGAATGTATTTGCCGCATCACCATCTTCAAATAGCGTGTTCTCAACAGTTGCACCGTGAATAGCACATAATAAAGCACCACCTAAAATTCCAGCAACACCCATCATGTGGAATGGATTTAATGTCCAATTATGGAAACCTTGTAAAAATAATAAAAAACGGAAAATAGCTGCAACACCAAAACTAGGTGCAAAGAACCAACTAGCTTGACCTAATGGGTATAATAAGAATACTGAAACGAATACCGCAATTGGGCCTGAAAATGCAATTGCATTATATGGACGGATTCCTACTAAACGTGCAATTTCAAATTGACGTAAACAGAATCCAATTAAACCGAAAGCACCATGTAAAGCTATGAAAGCCCAAAGACCACCAATTTGACACCAACGTGTAAAGTCACCTTGTGCTTCTGGACCCCATAATAATAGTAATGAATGACCCATACTATTAGCTGGAGTCGAAACTGCAGCTGTTAAGAAGTTGCAACCTTCAAGGTATGAACTTGCTAAACCATGAGTATACCATGATGTAACAAATGTTGTGCCAGTCATCCAACCACCAGCAGCTAAATATGCTGTGGGGAATAATAATAAACCTGACCAACCAACGAAAACAAATCTATCTTTTTTTAACCAATCATCAATAAGGTCAAATAAGCCACGTTCTTGGTTTTGCCCAATAGCAATGGTCATATTAGAATAATCCTTTAATTAATTTATAGATTGAATAAACCTTACAGTATAATTTTTATTCAACTCTTAACAACTTGTAGTGTTTATTATATGGTAAGATTAAAATAAATTTGAAAATTGTTAATAAAAATTGAGAAATTAATTGATGTCATCAACTGAAATATAAATAAAGAATAATGCCATGCTAAGAGCAGGAAATACTATTCCTACGATTGGAACTAAAATTGAGGGTAAAAATGCAGCTGCCATATTTTAAATTAATGAATATAAAAGTTTTTAATTATCAATTACAAAATTCCTACAATTAATTGTATATCAAAATAACCCAGAATTAAACATTAATATAAATCAAAAAATTAGATGCTTTTATAGTAGAATTATAATTATTAAATGTAAGATTTTTATTACTTTAAATTTGATATAAAAATAGATTAAAAATTTATGGAAACTTTATTATTATCTCGTTTACCCGAAGCATATATTGTTTTTAGCCCCATCGTAGACGTATTACCAATTATTCCTATTTTCTTTTTACTTTTAGCATTTGTTTGGCAAGCAGCAATTGGATTTAGATAATTTTCATTTATATAATTTATATCTTATAAGTTATAATGGTTATTAGATAACTTATGTTATAATACTTAAATTTATATATAAAATTTAAAAATAAATGGTAGAACCTTTATTATCAGGCATCGTTTTAGGGATGATCACTGTGTCAGCTTTTGGGCTTTTTGTTGCAGCTTTTTTACAATATCGCCGTGGTAGTCAGTTTGAAATATAGAATTTTTAAAGTTTTACAAATCTTTAAATTTGTAAAACTTTAAAAGAAAAATAATTTTTAATTTCAAATACTTATTTATAATTAAAAATAAGTTGACTTATTATTAATTAAGAAGCATAATATTCTTGATAGTTTTAAAAAAGAAAAAATCAATAATATTTATCGCTGGTGTAGCTCAATGGTAGAGCAACGGATTTGTAATCCGTAGGTTGGGGGTTCAAATCCCTTCACCAGCTTTTAAGCTTTTCTTCTATCCAAATAGCAGGAATCAGCTTTTTTAATCTATCTATATAATATTCTAAAAAATATAAAAAATTATTAGTAGGCCCAGTAGGAATCGAACCTACATTGGAAACTTAGAAGGTTTCTGTCCTAATCCTTTAGACGATAGGCCCTTTTATCTATGGGTAATACAGGATTTGAACCTGTGACCTTCTGCTTGTAAGGCAGACACTCTACCGCTGAGTTAATTACCCATTAATTATGAACTTTAATTATTACTTTTGGTAACTAAGATATTACTTAAAGATTGAAATAATGTCAATATTATACTGAGCTAATTATATCATATTATAGTTAAAATAACAAGATTTAAATCTTGTTATTTTAACTATAATATGATATAATTAGCTCAGTATAATATAGTATTATCTAGGGTCGGTGCCCGAGTGGTTAAAGGGGGCGGATTGTAAATCCGCTGTGTAATGCTACGTTGGTTCGAATCCAACTCGGCCCATTTATATCTAAAATTTAATTATATTTTAAAAACCAGTCATATTTAATAAGATAAAGTATAAAGTACAAACACTTAAAGATAATCCTAAAATTAAAACAACTCGCAACTTAGGTACTTTAAATAAATTCTTAATTGGTGTTATGATGATTAAAATTAATCCAGCTAAACTGCTAACAAAGAAACGTGGGTAACGTACTACATTTTTCCAAAACTCATTCATTAAAAATTTATAATTATTTTTTATTTGTAATTCTACCAGATTTTTCAGAATATTAAAAAATAAAATAAAAAATACTTTAAAAACTTTAAGCATTCTTACAATTTAACTAGTTAAATTGTAAGAATGCTTAAAGTTTTTACCATAAACCTAATGAAATTGCTTTATCAATAGGTAAACATGCTCCAATACCTAACCAAATTGCAACGACGAAACCAATAATGAAAACTAAACTAGCAATTGGACGGCGGAATGGATTTTGAAACTTATTTACATTTTCAATAAAGGGTACAGTAATTAGTCCTGCAGGTACTGCAGCCATAGCTAATACTCCTAATAATTTATTAGGTAATACACGTAATAAATTGAACGTTGGAAAGAAATACCATTCAGGTAAAATTTCTAAAGGAGTATTAAAAGGATCCGCTGGTTCACCTAACTGTGTTGGAGCCATAACCGCTAAACCAATACAACAAGCAAATGTACCTAGAATACAAACAGGGAAAACGTATAATAAATCGTTTGGCCAAGCTGGCTCACCATAATAATTATGGCCCATACCTTTTGCAAGTTTTGCTCTTAATTTTGGATCTGTTAAATCTGGTTTTTTAATTACTGACATAATGATTATTTAAATTAATTAGTGAATTGTTTAATTATAAAGGACCTGAAATCCCCTGTTTACGGATCATTAAGAAGTGTGTTAACATTAAAACTGCTGCTGCTACCGGTAAAACAAAAGTATGTGCACTATAAAAGCGTGTCAATGTACTTTGTCCTACGCTTTCTCCACCTCTTAAGATTAATACTAATGGTGGTCCAACCAAAGGAACTGCTGCTGGAACACCTGTAACAATTTTACAAGCCCAGAATCCAATTTGATCCCAAGGTAATGAGTATCCAGTTACACCGAATGATACTGTTACCACAGCTAAAATTACTCCCGTTACCCACGTTAATTCACGTGGTTTTTTAAAGCCACCTGTTAAATAAACACGGAAAACATGTAAGACCATCATCATAACCATCATACTAGCTGACCAACGATGAATTGAACGAATTAACCAACCAAAATTAACACTTGTCATAATATATTCAACCGAAGCAAATGCATCCACTACACTTGGGCGATAATAAAAGGTCATTGCAAATCCAGTTGCTACTTGAACTAAAAAACATGTGAAAACAATTCCACCAAAACAATAGAAAATATTTACATGAGGTGGTACGTATTTACTTGAAATATCATCAGCAATAGCTTGAACTTCTAACCGTTCTTCAAACCAGTCGTAGACTTTACCCATATCATTAAAAAAAAAAACGTTTCACAGTTAAGCAACATTTTTAATTAAGGCGAGAGTGAGATTCGAACTCACGGAATCCGTAAAGATTCATCTGATTTCAAATCAGACGCAATCGACCAACTCTGCCATCTCGCCAAAAAGATTAGTTAAAAACTAATCTTAAGTATAATTTAACTTTCGTATGTACTAACTCCACTAAATTTTATTGAAGCTGGATTTGGGTTTTTTCCAATGGAAAAATCACGAGTATTAATCGGAGTTCTACCAGGATTTACCTTCTCAGGAAAAACGCCATCTTTAGGATGTAAATATTGAACTTCTCCACTAGGAAAGATTCTGTAGATTTTATAATTATTAATCTTGAAAGTTCTTAACTGAGTTCCTAAAGCTAAACATTGTTCTTTACGTGATAGATATAATAAATTTTCACCGTTACGCATTATAGCAGCACCACCAGTAGGCATTTCAAAGATTTGTTCTTTGTTGCTTGTCCAAGTGATAGCGTATTTTTCTTCCACTTCAGCTGATCTTAACCAGCCTCCAGTACTTCCACCAAATGTAGGAAAAGGCGTTTGTAAATTTAATGTCATAGGTAAAACCTTATAATTATTTAACGTTCAATATATAATTCTAATAAAAAAAAAAATTTTTTATTAGAATTATAAAATTTTCTAGCGGAGAATGGATTTGAACCATTGACCTTCGGGTTATGAGCCCAACGAGCTACCAGGCTGCTCTACTCCGCGAAACGTTTCTAGTATTGAAAAGGTACAACCGTATTGTCTAACTAATTGATTATTCGCGCATTAGTTAAATAAAAAGTCTATTTTGTTTTATTAATTAATACTATAGTAATTTAAGCGGCAAAACAAAAAGTTATCTTTATCCTTTGTTATAATAAATTGCTCACGATTAATTATTTATTAATATAGTTTTGGGTTATTTGTAAAAATAGATTTAATTTTTAACAAATAACCCAAAACTATATCAATAAATAAATTCAAAATTTTGATTATCGGTTAAGTAAAAAGGCAAAAATAAAATAACTAATTACGGATATTCCGGTTATATAATTTAATGATTTTTGAGCGGAAGTTGGCGACCCTAAAATATCACTTTTATTTGCAAAACTAGATAGTCCAATAGTTTCTTGAGGCATTCTTAGAAATATAATAAAAATTAAGAAAATACTTAGTAGAAACCAAATTTGTTTTAACATAATTTTTTGAATTTAATAAAAAACTAATCTTCGATTTCAAAAACTTCTTTGAATACTTTACTTACTTTATCCCCCGAATCAATAGACTCTAATGGATCTTTTCGTAATCTATGTCGTAAACATAGCGTAATGATTTTTTCTATATCATTAATTGTTACTTTATTTCTTCCATCATATGCAGCATGAGCTTTAGCTGCGCGATTCGTTACAATATCACCTCTTAGGCCATCAACATCTAAACGACTACAAACTTCAGATATTTTAATTCGTAAATTATAGTCTAGTTCTACCGATGATAATAATTTTTGGGCAGCAACAATTTTATCTCTTAGTTCTTGTTGTTGAACTTCATAATTTTGAAGCCATAACAAAGGTGTTTGATCAAAAGAAGTACGTTCTTCTACAACTTTTACACGTAATACAGGATCTTTAACAGTTCTAATTTCTGCATGCATTCCGAAACGGTCTAATAATTGAGGTCTTAATTCTCCTTCTTCTGGATTTCCTGAACCAACTAAAACAAAGCGTGCGGGATGGCGAATTGAAATCCCTTCTCGCTCAACTGTATTCCAACCTGAAGCAGCGGAATCAAGAAGAATATCAACTAAATGATCATCTAATAAATTTACCTCATCCACATATAATATACCCCGATTTGCTTTTGCTAATAAACCTGGTTCAAATGCTTTTATACCTTCAGTTAAAGCTTTTTCAATATCAATTGTTCCACAAACACGATCTTCAGTAGCACCTAATGGTAAATCGACCATTGGAATTTTTATTAGTGCTGTCTCTAGAGTTTCTCCTCTTTCGATTGCATTTTTTACATCATTGCCCATTAAATCTAAGTCTGATTTATGAGAATTGAAGGGATCATCTTTAATGACTTCAATTTCAGGAAGTAAATCCGCAATAGCTCTAATAGTTGTTGATTTACCTGTACCCCTATCTCCCATAATCATTACACCACCAATTTTGGGATCAATCACATTTAACTGTAAAGCTAATTTCATTTCTTCCTGTCCAACAATTGCTGTGAACGGGAAAATAGGAGTCGTAAATTTTTTTAAATCTTGTGCAACCATATAATTGTATCTAATCTTTCTTAAAAATTTTATATGAAATTAATAATTCATAAAAGCTATTGATTAATAATTAAATTAAGTAACTAAAAAGGATTACTGAAAATCCTTTTTAGTTACTTAATTTAATTATTAAGAGTTGAACCTAATCGAACAGCTAAAATACCTGCTAATAAACTAATGCATAATGCAGTGTAAACTTGTGCGTCGTAAATCATAATTAAAATTTAAGTTAATTAAAATTGTTTTGATTCTAGAGATTTTGTTCTGTTAAATTTTAACAAAAAAAGTAACGGTACTTTATAGTAAAGAGAATATAGTTCCACTACATCATTTTATTATAAGTTTACTACAAAGAATATATTAAATTTAATATATTCTTTGTAGTAAACTTACTTTTACCAACTAGATTTTGTTACACCTGGTAAAAGACATTGATGGGCCATTTCTCTAAACACGTGACGCGAGATCCCAAAATCTCTAAATAAACCACGTGGTCTACCTGTTTTCCAACAACGGTTACGAATTCTTGTTTTTGCACTATTTCTTGGTAATTTTTGTAACTTTGAATGTAATTCAAGTTTTAGACTAAAAGTCGTTGCTTCTTTATAGCTTTTTATTAAATTTGTGCGTTTTATTCGATACTTGCTGTGTAATTTTATGCGCTTTTTTTCGCGCTCAATCATACTTTTTTTTGCCATAAAAATAATTTAAGTATTACTTATATAAAAATTAAGATTTTCTAAATAAACTAAAGAATTAAATACTATTATTCTAATTTATTTTTTAGATACATATTACCCTAGCTTTTTAATTTAAACAAGTAAAGATATTAAGTATTTTTATGTTATTATTAAACTAGTAAGAATTATTTAAATTACTTTCCAACAATAAGCACTGAATTTTAAGGATAAAAAAAAGAAAATGATAAGTAATTTTAAAGAAATGGTTCGTTTAAACTTACTAATTTTTTTTATCTTTGCTTATAATGTTATGGTGGCTAACTTTTATTTAGTTTAGTTGTAAGAAAGTCAAAAACCATTTTTTATATTGAGGAATGATTTACTATGGCATTACCATGGTATCGTGTTCACACTGTTGTTTTAAATGATCCTGGTCGCTTAATTGCTGTTCACTTAATGCATACAGCATTAGTTGCTGGTTGGGCAGGTTCAATGGCCTTATATGAATTAGCTGTATATGACCCATCAGATCCAGTCTTAAATCCTATGTGGCGTCAAGGTATGTTCGTTATGCCTTTTATGACTCGTTTAGGTATTACTGATTCATGGGGTGGTTGGAGTATCACTGGAGAGAGTGTTTCAAATCCGGGTATTTGGAGTTTTGAAGGTGTAGCTTTAGCTCATATAATCTTATCTGGTATGTGTTTTTTAGCTGCAATTTGGCACTGGGTTTATTGGGATTTAGAATTATTCCGTGATCCAAGAACTGGCGAACCAGCTTTAGATTTGCCAAAAATTTTTGGTATTCATTTATTCCTATCTGGTCTATTATGTTTTGGTTTTGGTGCATTCCACGTAACAGGACTATTTGGCCCTGGTATTTGGGTATCTGATGCTTATGGTATTACTGGAAAAGTTCAACCTGTTGCACCATCATGGGGTGCAGACGGTTTTAACCCATTTAATCCTGGTGGTATTGCTGCACATCATATTGCGGCAGGTATTTTTGGTATTTTTGCCGGTATTTTCCATCTAACAGTACGTCCACCTCAACGTTTATATCGAGCTTTACGGATGGGTAATATTGAAACAGTTTTATCAAGTAGTATTTCAGCTGTTTTCTTTGCAGCTTTTGTTACATCTGGTACAATGTGGTATGGTGCAGCTGCAACTCCAATTGAATTATTTGGTCCAACTCGTTACCAATGGGATAGTGGCTACTTCCAACAAGAAATTGAGCGTCAAGTAGAAGCTTCTGTAAGTGAAGGTTTATCTGAAAGTCAAGCATGGTCACGAATTCCAGATAAATTAGCTTTTTATGATTATATTGGCAACAATCCTGCTAAAGGTGGTTTATTCCGTGCAGGTCCAATGAATAAAGGTGATGGTATCGCTGAAGCTTGGTTAGGTCATCCAATTTTCCGTGACAAAGAAGGTCGTGAATTAACTGTTCGCCGTATGCCAGCTTTCTTCGAAACATTCCCCGTTATTTTAGTCGATAAAGATGGTATTATACGTGCGGATATTCCATTCCGTCGAGCTGAATCTAAATATAGTATTGAACAAGTTGGTGTAACAGTGGATTTTTATGGTGGTAAATTAAATGGCCAAACATTTAAAGATGCTCCAACAGTTAAAAAATTCGCTCGTAAAGCTCAGTTAGGTGAAGTTTTTGAATTTGATCGAACTAGTTTAGAATCTGACGGTGTATTCCGTAGTAGCCCACGTGGTTGGTATACTTTTGGTCATGCCAATTTTGCTTTACTATTCTTCTTAGGGCATTTATGGCATGGTGGTCGTACAATCTTCCGTGATGTATTTACTGGTATTGGTGCAGAAGTTACAGAACAAGTAGAATTTGGTGCATTCCAAAAACTTGGTGACAAAACAACGAAAAAACAAGGTGCTGTCTAATTTAAATTCAGATTTTGTTTTTTAAGTTTTTAAATAGGATTAAATAATGGAAGCTTTAGTTTACACATTTTTACTTATCGGTACGTTAATGGTAATTTTCTTTGCTGTATTTTTCCGAGAAACACCTCGAATTATCAAAAAATAAAACCATTAAATTTGGTTTTATTTTTTAATCTTCATGTTCTTCAAATGGGTCACGCAAATTTTTAGCTGCTGGCCCAAATGCAGTATAAATAGAATATGTTGTAATTCCTAAAAGTAAACTCGCTACAAAAATAACAAGAATAGTTGCTGTTTCCATGTTATATTATTATTTAAATTAACAGTTTAGTATTATATAACATCTAGTAGAAAAATTAATTTATTAAAAGATAAATATTCTTATGGCATTACGCACAAGATTAGGTGAAATTTTACGGCCGTTAAATGCTGAATATGGTAAAGTTGCACCAGGTTGGGGAACAACTCCAATTATGGCATTAGTAATGGGTGCATTTTTAGTATTTTTATTAATTATTTTACAAATTTATAATTCATCGTTAATCATTGAAAACGTTGATGTAGATTGGGCTAATGGTCTTGTCTAACTTAATATATAGTAAATTTAGAAAAGGTAGTTTAAAAGATCTTTAAGATCTTTTAAACTATTAAGTAATCAAAAAATAAAAAAAAGATCTATGGATATTATAAGTCTAGGTTGGGCAGGTTTAATGACAATGTTTACATTTACATTGGCTTTAGTAGTATGGGCTCGTAATGGTTTCTAATTATTGAAAGTTTTTAAAATTAAAAAAAATATATAGATTTTATGGCGCTAATTTTAAACATATTTCCTTTTGCTAATCAAGAAATTGTGACAGCAGCAATTACATGTTTTTTTATGACTTTATTTGGGCTTTCACTAGGTTTTGCCTTATTAAAAGTTCAAGGTGAATAAAAATTAATTTACAGATAATTATGTAGGTTTTCTCTTTATAATAAAAAATATCGACTGTATCTAGATACTTTTTCGTATATCCTATATTATTTTATTACTTGTCAAAGTTAGTTTGATAAGTAATATAAGTCGAACTTTCTTTCTAATAATTATGCTTTTATTTAACTTTTCTTCAATTTTTTTTATTGTTTATACATTTTACTTTAATTTAAGTATTTTATTGCTATTAAATTTTTTTTGTATATAACTCAAGAAATACTAGTTATTAGGTTATTAGAGAACTTTTTTAACTATTAATAAAATAGAATAAAAACGCTAATAATAAACTTACAATTATTTTACACATATTTAACGGGACTGACGAGACTCGAACTCGCAACTTCCGCCGTGACAGGGCGGTGCTCTAACCAATTGAACTACAATCCCAAATTTTATACTACCCACTCTAATTTAACAAAATTTATTAACCATGTCAATTTATTAAATAAGGAGAAACAGGGATTCGAACCCTGGGTACAAATAATTGTACGATAGATTAGCAATCTATTGCTTTCGACCGCTCAGCCATTTCTCCTAATCTTATATAATATTAACAGATTTAAATAAACTATCTGGCTCAGGCTGGATTTGAACCTGCGACCTTGGGCTTATGAATCCCCTGCTCTAACCACTGAGCTACAGAGCCTTTAATTTATTAGTTCTTCACTAAGTATAACATACCATGATTTCCCTATTTCTTCAAAAATTTATAGTAGAAAGAATTTTTTAATAGTATTTTTTAAGTCTTTTATAACATTTAAAAAATACTACTAAAAATTATATTATTTAAGTGATGCTTTTCCGCCAGCAACCTCAATTTGAGCTTTTCCTGCTTCTGCTACATCTTTCCCTAGTCCTTCTTGAACTAGTTTTGGAGCAGATTCTACTAATTCTTTTGCTTCTTTTAATCCAAGACCGGTTAAACTACGTACAACTTTTAAAACTGCAATTTTTTTATCAGCGGGAACTTCATCTAACATAAGATTAAATTCTGTTTTTTCTTCTACTTCTTCTACTTCTACTGCTACACCAGTCATCATTACTGGACCACCTACACTAGCCGAGGCATCCACACCAAACGTTTCTTCAATTTTTGATACTAACTCAGATGCTTCTAATAATGTTAAAGTTTTTAAGTCTTCAATAATTTGATCAATTTTTTCTGACATAACGAAAATTTTTCCTATTTTTTTAAGTTCTATTTATAATTATAGAAATCTCTTCAATTTCTAATCTTGTTAATTAAAGAAAACTATCCAAGTCTAATTTAATAGAAGGACCCATACTTGTGCAAATAAATAAACTTTTAAAATATTTACCTCTTACACCCGAAGGTCGATTCTGTTCTATTGATTTGTATAGTTCTTTTAAGTTTTCTAGTAATTGTTCATCTGTAAAATCTGCTTTTCCAAAATTAACGTGAACAACTCCTGTTTTATCAGCTTTATATTCAAATTTCCCTTTTTTAAACTCTGTTAAAGTTTGTGTTAAGGTATTACTAACTGTTCCAGATTTTGGAGATGGCATCAATCCTTTTGGACCCAATAGTCTACCTAACTTTGCTAATTTAGGCATCATATTTGGGGTAGCAATTAATAAATCAAAATCAAGATTGCCTTGAGTTATCTTTTCAATTAGATCATCATTTCCAACTGTATTAGCACCAGCTGCTTTGGCCTCTGCAAAATTCTCATCATTTGTTAAAACAGCAATACGTGTTTCTTTACCAATACCATTAGGTAAAGTTACTGTAGTACGTAATTGTTGATCGGCATATTTTGGATCAATATTTAAATTAGCATGTAATTCTACACTTTCAATAAATTTTGCCGTTGCAGTACTTTTAAGAATAATAATAGCTTCTTTTAAATTTATGTAAGGACTATTACTAATCTTTGTTACATTTTCTTTTTGACGACGCGATAATTTTCGCATATACTTTCTCCATTAAAAGTTTCTAAAATTTTGTATTAATCTACGATGGAGATACCCATATTTCGGGCAGTTCCCTCAACAATTTTTATTGCACTATTAATTTTGGTAGTGTTTAAATCAGGTAATTTTATATTTGCAATTTCCTCTAGTTGAGCTTTGGTAATTGAGCCAACTGTCAGCTTATTTGGTGTTGCTGATCCTTTTTTAATTTTTGCAGCATTTGCTAATAAGACTGATGCTGGTGGAGTTTTTAATACAAAGGTGTAACTTCTATCTTCGTAGACTGAAATTTCAACTGGAATGATAAGACCCATTTTATCACTAGTTCTTGCATTGTATTCTTTGCAAAAAGCCGCAATATTTACACCATGTTGACCTAAAGCGGGACCAACAGGAGGGGCTGGTGTAGCTTTACCGGCAGGTAAGGCTAATTTAATTAAAGCATTTATTTTTTTAGGCATCGAAATAAATTAAATATTTAAAATAGTTTCAATCGTTCTTTAAGATAAATTAATTGCGAAACGTTAAATTATCAAAGATTCTATTTGAATAATTATAAAACCCTCTTCACTAAGAGGAACGCGCCCTGAAGGACTTGAACCCTCGACATCTAATTTTGGAGACTAGCGTTCTACCAACTGAACTAAGGACGCTTCCAGTTTACTTTACAGTAAATTTATGGAAATTCCAATATTTTACAATTCAAGAAATTTTTATTAAATTGAAAATGAATAAATTTCAAAATTTGAATGAGTCGGTACTTATTCAAAATTATCTCCCTCATAATTTTTTAGCTGAAAAAATAGTTTTAAGCTGTTTACTACTCAGTTCTGAAGCTATTGAAATAACCTTTCGAACAATTTCAATAGACACTTTTTATTTTAAAAATCATCAAGAAATATATAAAGCAATACTGATACTATACGAAAATAAAAGACCAATTGATATAATTACAATAACCACTTTTTTACAAGATAATGGGTTACTTAAAAAAATTGGTGGAGTCAAAGTTCTTATTGAACTTATTAATCAAGTACCGAATTTGATACATTTAGAAGAGTATCTTAAACTAATAAAAGATAAATTTTTGAGACGTTCTTTAATTAAATTAGGATATAAGGCAATTAATTCAGGTTATATTACAAATTTTTTATTAGAGGATATTTTAAATGATTTTGAAACTGAATTATTTAATTTAACTAATGAATTTAAACCGCCAAAACTCTCAACTAGTGCTGACTTAATTTATAGTGTTTTTTTAGAACTAAAACAAAAAGCTAATAACCCTCAGTTACCTGGTTTATCATCTGGTTTCTATGGGTTAGATTCGTTAACACAGGGCTTTCAAAAATCCGATTTAATTATTATCGCAGGACGTCCTTCAATTGGTAAAACAGCTTTTTGTTTAAGTTTAGGTATAAATGTAATTAAATATTCAAAAATACCAATTCTACTCTTTAGTCTAGAGATGTCAAAAGAACAAATTATTTATCGTCTGTTAGGTATGGAAACTAATATTAATCAAATGCGTTTACGCAGCGGAAAACTCTATCGTACAGATTGGGTTAAACTCAGTAAAGTTATTAAAATTCTTTCTAAGTTACCTTTTTTTATTGATGATACACCGGATTTATCAGTTCAAGATATTAGATCGAAGATTAAAACAATTTTATTTGAACAAAATAAAGTTGGTTTAATTATGATAGACTATTTACAACTTATGCAAAACTCAAAATTCAAAAGTGAAAATCGAGCATATGAGCTCTCACAAATTACTCGTTCGTTAAAAATTATCGCTCGTGAATTTAATGTACCAATTATTGCTCTTTCTCAATTAAGTCGAAATGTTGAGAACCGAATGGATAAAAAACCTATTTTATCAGATCTTCGTGAAAGTGGTTCGATTGAACAGGATGCTGATTTAGTTTTAATGTTACATAAAAGTAATAAAACTAATTTAGATGAAAATATTTTATTAACAGATCTAATTATTGCGAAACAGAGAAATGGACCAACTGGAACAATACAAATATTATTTGATAAAAAGAGAACGAAATACATTAACCCTGATTTTAGTTAAATTGCCCAGAACCAGATTCGAACTGGTGACACGAGGATCTTCAATCCACTGCTCTACCAACTGAGCTATCCGGGCTTATAAATTTATTTTATTATAGTTTTATCTAAACCACAAGAGTTTAAATATTTATATCTAAATTAAAATTTTTATTGACTATATAATAAATTATTATTATACTACTTGTTCGGTATAGTATTTAATATTTTTAAAAAATATATTTAATTTGCCAGAATCTTAAGATAGCAGCAAGAATATATAATTTTAATTAGTATTAAAACTATATCTCTATAGATCATAGTTTTAACTTTTTAATAATGTTTTAAAAGTGTTTTTTAGTTTTAATTTTTATAGTAAACTATAATTTAGTATAACTAGAAATCAATAAAAAATGAATATTAGTTATATTTTTTTATAAAAGCTGATACAATATTTAGTGTAGTTAATTTTACTTTTTTAACTTTTTATTTTAAATAACAGGAACTTATAAATGACAACTTCATTAGCAAATTTTATATCTAGTTTAGCAGCAGGTGCTTTAGTTGTAGCTGTTATTGGTGTTGCTTTAATTATTATTAGTAAAAGTGACCGTGTATCCCGCAACTAATAATAACTATTTTTAAATTACTAGTTACAATTTTTAGTTAATATGTTATAATTTACGTTATTAAAAGTTTTGAAACTATTATGATAAATTTTAGCTTTGGTCCTAACATATTTCTAGGTATTATTTTAGCTCTAGGAGTACTTTTACTATATTTCCTTCGACTTGTTAAACCCGAAGTTGCAAGGGACGAAGACATATTTTTTTCCACTATTGGACTTCTTTATAGTTGTATTTTAATGGTTCATGGTTGGAGATTAGATCCAATTTTGATGTTTAGTCAGCTATTAATAATAACGTCAGTTTTAGTTGCTGGTTGGGAGAACATTAGATTAAGAGGTTTAATTATTAAAATCAGTAAAAAGAAAAAAAAATAGTTAACTTAATTATTTTGGTCTTGGTTTCAAGGTTGTAAACAATTTTCTTAAATTTATGTTTAAAAAATATTCACAATTCTGTGGGATCGTATTTTTCGCTGTCTTTAATTTATTTATATTAACAGCCTCAGCAATTGATTTAGATGAAGCAACACGAACAGTTGTAGCTGATTCATCAGGAACTACAGTTGTATTAACTCCAGAACAAGTTAAACGTGGAAAACGTATTTTTAACGCAACTTGTGGTGCTTGTCACGTCGGTGGTATTACTAAGACTAACCCTAACGTTGGTCTAGATCCTGAAGGTTTAAGTTTAGCAACACCCCGTCGCGATAATATTGCTGCATTAGTTGATTATTTAAAAAATCCAACAACATACGATGGTTTAGAATCAATTGCAGAAATTCATCCAAGTATTAAGAGTGCAGATATTTATCCTCGTATGCGTTCATTAACGGACGAAGATTTATATTCAATTGCTGGTCATATTATGTTATCACCTAAAATTATGACAGAAAAATGGGGTGGTGGAAAAATTTATTATTAAATTTTTCGAATAAAATCTTTTAAATATTGTTTTATTTAGTTTATTTTAAAGCTAAATAAAACAATATTTACAATAGTTAAAGGTATTATAAGAATAATATATTGAGTTAAAAGCATGTAGCTCAGTGGATAGAGCACCAGATTCCGATTCTGAAAGTCGGGGGTTCGATTCCCTTCATGCTTAAATTTAATAACAATTTTAGGGGCTGCTTTGGTTTCGACATTTAAAAATAATTATAATATGATACAGGTCGAAGTAGGTATTCTTCGTAAAAATCTGCCAATAAATAATAAATGCTAATAATATCATTTCCTTTAGTAGTAAAGCGAGAAATTTAGGGGTTAGAAATATCTACTCTAATTTAATTCAATTTGCTAGTTAAAAAATAAAAATTTTTATTCTATTTATTTGTTCACTTTTCCTAGACGTTTTGTCATGTTTAGTTTAGAATAATCTTTGTCTTGTTCAGTTTTGAACTATACCTGTGAATGAGTATTTTAATTAAGTTTAGATGGACGTGGGTTCAATTCCCATCAGCTCCAATTAGATTGCATTCGTGGCCGAGTGGTTGAAGGCACCGGACTCATAATCCGTTTTCCTATGGAACAACACTGGTTCGAACCCAGTCGGATGCATTTTATTACACTATTTTTAATATTGTTTTTTTGTTAATGTAATAGTATTATTACATTTAAGGAACTTTTATACTTAGTAATTAATATTTATGATTAAATTAAATTGTGAAAAAACTATCAATAAGATAGAAAATAAATTTATTAAAGAAAATCTTCCAATAATAAAAATTGGGGATAGTGTAAAAATTGGTGTAAAAATTATTGAGGGTACTAAAGAACGTGTTCAATTTTATGAAGGCACTATTATTGCAAAAAAAAATAGTTCTATTAATACAACAATTACTGTTAGAAAAATTTTCCAAGGCATTGGAATCGAAAGGATTTTTTTAATCCATTCCCCCAAAATTGCTTCAATTGGTTTGTTAAGATCATCAAAAGTTAGACGATCAAAACTTTATTATTTACGTGAATTAAAAGGTAAAGCCAGTCGTTTAAAACAATCTTTCTAAAATTAAAAAAAAAATTATTAGTATTCAGTTTAGGTAGTATAATGATAGTTAGTAAAGTAAGACTAGAAAATTATATTACCGAATTTTACTTTATGATTATTTATAACAAGGAGTTATATGGTTACTTATAAACTTTCATTAATTAGTGAAGAGCATGATATTAATACTACAATTGATTGTAACGATGACGTATTTATTTTAGATGCTGCAGAAGAACAAGGTATTGAATTACCATACTCATGTCGTGCTGGTGCTTGTTCAACTTGTGCTGGTAAAGTTATTTCAGGTAAGGTTGATCAATCTGAACAAACGTTTTTAGATGATGATCAAGTTGAAGCAGGGTTTGTTTTAACTTGTATTGCTTATCCAAAATCAGATTGTAAAATTGCTGTTCATCAAGAAGAAGAATTATACTAATAATTTATTTAAAAAAGTCACAATAACAGTATTGTGACTTTTTTAAATAAATTATTAGAAATTTAATTCAGCTGCTTGTACTTTTTCAAATTGTTTTTTCTTTAAAATTAAAAGAACTTGAGTTAGTAAAGCACAAAAACAGAATGCTAAATAACCAACAATTCTTAATGGGTCTTGTAATACAATTTCTTTTTCTTCTTGACCAAATCCGCCAACATTTGGATCTAAATTTAATGATTGTTCAGTTTTAACAATATCACCAACTTTTACAATTAAATTTAATCCTGCAGGAATCGCTTGAGATGTTTTTGTTCCATTTACATTAACAATTATAATATTTGAATCACCTTTTTCTGAAATATTAATTTCTGAGATTTGGCCTGTTTGAATCGCTCCAAAAACATTCATATTACTTTTTTCACCTGTTGGATATACTTGACCACGACCTCTATTACCCCCAGCATAAAAAGGATAAGTTAAATATTTAATATTTGAATCTTTTTCAGGGTCTGGTGATACAACTGGAAATATTAATTTTTGATGTGTTTTACCAGCAATTGGTCCAACAACTAAAATGTTATCAAATTCAGTGCTATAAGGTGAAATAAAAACACCTTTATTTTTTGCTTTAATTTCTTCTGAAATTTGATTTTTTGAAGCTAATTTAAATCCTTTTGGTAAAATTAAAATTCCACCGACGTTTAAGTCAGCTTGTTTTCCATTAGCACCAACTTGTTGTTTTGTAGTATCGTAAGGAACTTTAATCTCTACTTCAAATACTGAATTTGGAAGAACTGCTTGGGGAGATTCTACCTCAATTGCTTTTTGATTTAAATGACAATTTGCACAGGCTAATTTACCATTTGCTGCGCGAGGATTGGAATAATTCTGTTGTGCAAAAACTGGATATGCATCTGATTTTTCAACAGAAAATCCAAATATATTTACAGCAAGTGCTAAAGTGAAAAAAAGACTTTTAAAAAACTTGTTAATTGCCATGGAGTAAATACTTTTTAAATATGGATAGTTAATGAATAAATTACTTTTTTATTAAAAACAAGATACCTAATCCAGTAAAATAAAGTACCAATATTGCTAAAGATAATAGTATTTGTGTTAATGGATCAGTTGAAGGAGTTAAAATTGCTCCAAGAATTGTTGCAACAAGTACTATATATCGCCATGCACCCAACATTTGATTTGCCGATACAATATTTAATAAACCTACTAAAATTTGAATAATTGGAATTTGAAAAGCGATTCCTGTACTATAAAAAAGTACTAAAATAAATTCAAAATATTGATCAAATGACCAAAAAGGCTCAATAACTTCTTCACTATAAGTTAAAAAGAAATTAAGCGCTGCTGGAACCAAGGTATAATATGAGAATGTTAATCCTAACCCAAATAATAGTAATGAACTAAGTAATAATGGTAAAATAATTTTTGTTTCTTTTTTTGTTAAACCAGGTAATAAAAATAATATTAACTGACCTATCACAAAAGGACTTGTAAAAAGTAGTCCTGTATAGAATGAAATTTTTAAAGTTGAAATAAAATATTCACCTGGTGCAGTTTGAAAAAATTTTACATTACTAATTGGAAGTTCTAAAATTTTAACTATAATTTTAACTTCAAGAAATGCTATAGATGTTAACAATAAAATTATCCAGAATAAAAGAAAAAGACGTTGCCTCAATTCTTCAATATGCTCGGAAAAAGGCAATTCTAATGTTATACTGGTATTATTTGTAAAATTAAAATTAGAATTAGTCACCATAGCTTACGATTAAATATTTTTCCAGAGGTAGATTATTTTTAAGTAAGAGAAAAATAATACTATTCATTAAATTTTATAATTAAAAAATAAATGATTTCAAAATCATTTATTTTTTAATTTTTTTTATAAGTCCTAGAGTAATTTGAGTGTCTAATATTCCTAAATTAAATAAACTAATGTTTAATATAATCTTAATTATGACAGATAATTAATAGCTTCTAAACGAGCACTAGCTTTTTTTAATTCAACAGAAGCATCTAGTCGATCTTTGCTTGTTTCAGCTTCTTCAATAGCTAATGTTGCTTTTTCAACCTCTTTAGTAGCTCTACTTAATTCTACTTCACTAAGTTCCTCTACATCATTAACTAAAACTGTAACACGGTTTCTATCAATTTCTGCAAGGCCGCCACATAAAATAATAGGTGTCCATTTTTCATTTAACTTTATTCTTAGTAACCCTGTATCTAAAGCTGTTATTAATGAAGCATGACCATCTAATACCCCTACTTGACCCGTTAAACCTGGTAATACAACTTCGTCAGCTGTTGTTGAACAAATAACTCTGTCTGGGGTAAGAACTCGAATGTTCATAACCATATCTAAATTATTCCTTATTTTAGAGTTTCTGCTTTTGCAATTGCTTCATCAATATTACCTACAAGGTAGAACGATTGTTCAGGTAAATCATCTAAATCGCCATTTAATATCATTATGAAACCTTTGATAGTGTCTTCTAAGCTTACGTATTTACCCGGTGAGCCTGTAAAAATTTCGGCAACAAAAAATGGTTGAGATAAGAAACGCTCTACTTTTCTCGCACGAGCTACTGTTAAACGATCCTCTTCTGATAATTCATCAATACCTAAAATTGCAATAATGTCTTGTAATTCTTTATAACGTTGTAAAGTTTCTTTAACAGTTTCTGCAATTTCGTAGTGAGTTTCAGTTACGATGCCTGGTTGTAACATTGTTGATGTTGAATCTAATGGATCTACTGCTGGGTAAATACCTTTAGCTGCTAAGTTACGTGACAATACCGTTGTTGCATCTAAGTGAGCAAAAGTAGTTGCTGGAGCGGGATCTGTTAAATCATCTGCTGGTACGTATACAGCTTGAATTGAAGTAATTGAGCCTTGAGTTGTTGAAGTGATTCTTTCTTGTAAAGCACCCATTTCAGTAGCTAAAGTGGGTTGGTAACCTACTGCCGAAGGCATACGGCCTAATAAAGCTGATACTTCTGAGCCCGCTTGTGTGAAACGGAAAATATTATCGATAAATAATAAAACATCTTGTTTATTTACGTCACGGAAATACTCAGCCATTGTTAATGCTGTTAAACCGACACGCATACGTGCTCCTGGAGGTTCATTCATTTGACCGTATACTAAGGCAACTTTTGATTCAACAAAATTCTTTTCATTAATAACACCCGATTCTTTCATTTCTTCGTATAAATCATTACCTTCACGTGTACGTTCACCTACACCACCAAAAACTGATACACCACCGTGTGCTTTTGCAATATTATTAATTAATTCCATAATTAATACTGTTTTACCTACACCAGCACCCCCAAATAAACCAATTTTCCCACCACGACGATATGGAGCTAATAAATCTACTACTTTAATACCTGTCTCAAAAATTGATGGTTTTGTTTCTAATTCTGTAAATGCTGGTGCATCACGATGAATAGGTAATGTTTCAGAAGCAATAACATCACCTTGTTCGTCTACAGGTTCACCAATTACGTTAAAAATACGACCTAAAGTTGGAGTGCCTACTGGTACAGTAATTGGACAACCTAAATCGATAACTTCTACTCCACGTTTTAATCCATCTGTTGATCGCATTGATACTGCTCGAACTTTATTATCACCTAATAATTGTTGTACTTCAACAATTGTTACAGAACCATCTGTTAGTTTAATTTCAAGTGCACTGTAAATTGGCGGTAAGTTACCTTCAGGAAATGTAATATCTAATACAGGACCAATAATTTGAGTAACGTAACCTTTCTTTAAATTAGTTTTTACCATTTTAATTTAACATATTAGACTATCCGAGAATAAAAACACTTTCGTCAATTAATGTAGAATTTAAAACAGTAATAAATTTGAAATTTAATAACTAAAAATCATTGTATAACAAACTTTCTTGAATTATTGAATATAATTCTCAGCTAATTCTTGTTTTTATACTTTTAAAATAGTACTAAAAAAATTAATTTATCTCCTCAAGTCGACCTGTTACTTTTAACCAATTCCTAGCTCCTGGGTAATTATCTGGAGCTAATTTTAAAGCTTGACGCCAATATTCTGCTGCTTTATCGAATAATTCTTTGGATAATTCAAAGTATTCGTCGTCATTGTAAGTTTGAGCACGTAAAGCTTGTGAGTGATAAATTACACCAATATTATTTAACGCTTGAGGAAGATTTGAATTTAATGCAAGAGCTTGATGATAAAATTCTAGGGCTTGGCTATACTTCCCATTATTTCCATAAATTAATCCAATATTATACAAAGTATAACTTCGGTCATATGGATCTTCTTCAACTTGAAGAGCTTCATAATAATTTTCTAAAGCCTCAGCATATCGACCCCGTGATTGTGCAGCCATACCAGCTCGATAATAAGAAAAAGCTTGTTTCTCTTGTTTACTAGCGGGTAAAATTTTTAAAAGAATATCTGCAATTACCGTAAATGTTTTATCAATAAAATTCCCCATCTTTAAACCTCCTCTTTTATTTATTTTAATTATTAACTTTGAAAGGTTTCTAAGTCTTGACATATTTTAAAGTTAATTGTTATTGATTTTATAATACATTATACTTAATTAATATAATTAAGTATAGTATTTATAAGTTAGAGATAATTTTATTAATCAGAATTCGACGCAACAAAAGGTAATAAAGATAAAATTCGAGCACGTTTAATTGCTTTTGCTAATTTACGTTGTTGTTGTACTGTAACTCCTGTAGCACGTCTTGGAAGAATTTTACCTTGTTCTGTTAAAAATAAACTTAACAAATCAATATCTTTGTAATCGATTTTTTGATTTAAGCTAATAGGAGACATTTTTTGTTTTTTTACTGCCATATTTTTTTATTTTATCTCTTTATGTATGGTTGTTTTGTTACAGTGCGGACAATACTTTTTTAGTTCTAATCGTTCAGGATTATTTCTTCTATTTTTTTGAGTTAAATAACGAGAGACTCCTGCTGAACGCTTATTTATATTTGAACGGCATTCAGTACATTCTAAAGTAATTAAAATTCTTGTTCCTTTATTTTTTGCCATATAAAATTTTTTTAATATCTTTACATACACTATATTGCATAAAAATTTTTATCTTATCAAGGTATTAATAAGATAAAAATTTTTAGATCAAAAACTTCCAATTTTTTGATAAGTGTATTATATTGTTTTAAACATTAACTTCTATATACATAATAAATTGAAATTAATAATATGGCTAACAATAAATCTGCTGAAAAACGGATAGAGATTACTAAAAGAAATCGTTTACAAAACCGTTTTTATAAAAGTTCTGTTAAAACTTTAATTAAAGTTTTTTTAAAGGATTTAGAAAGTTATAAAATATCTCAAGATTTAAAAGATAAAGAAAAAATACAAAAAATACTTAGTTCCGTTTATAGTTTAATTGATAAAGGTTCGAAAAAAAGTGTTTTTCATAAAAATACTGCAGCTAGAAAAAAATCTCAATTATCTGGTTATTTAAAATCTGCAGAATAGTGAGTTTTTAATTAGAAAACTCAAAAATTTTGTCAGCGATTCTTGTTAAGAAAATTTTTAATTTTCTTAACCTTTTAAAAACAAATTGTTCGTAAATGTATTTATTTTAATTAATTAGAACAAAGATTATGGAAAATAATATTAACTATATAACAAATCTCCCTGATTTTATTACAATGCAACGAACTAGTTTTTGTTGGTTCATTACTCAGGGCTTAACGGATGAATTAAGCCTATTCTCTCGAATCTATGATTTTAGTCAAAACACAGAATACATTTTATTTGGAGAAGAGTATAGTTTAATTAAACCTCCCTGTAGTTTAGTGATTGCTAGAAAATATAATGGAAATTATCGTGCTCAATTAATTATCCCTATTGAGGTTCGAAATAAAAAAATAAATGTTATTCGTTATCATAACAAATTACCTATTATAACATTACCTTTAATGACAACAAGTGCAACATTTATTTTAAATGGTTGTGAGCGTTTAATTGTCAGTCAAATTATTCGTAGTCCTGGCGTTTATTTTGAACGTAATAAAAATCAAAAAAAGCAGCGCCAATTTAAAAGAAAATTGTCAACAGACATTGGTAAATTACGTTCTTTTTTACCTTCCGGCGAAGCTTGTATTTCGGATTCCTATCTTTTCTTTCCAATTCCTGTTCTACAAACTTATATCGTAAAAAGGGTAATAAAAACGAAAACTATACCTTATTGGACACGTAATTCTTTATTTTCTTATTCAATTAAATTTTTAAAACAAAAAGAAAAGCACACTAATTTTCAGTTTTTAAAAGCATTTAAGCTTTATAGAAAAATTGTCAATACTTTTGACAGGACTGATAAAATGAAAATGATCCAACTTTTTATTAAATGGTTAAAAATACAAAATCGATTATTTAGTTTTCAAAACAATTTTAAAGTCTCTTATGTAATAAATTATTTTAATTTATTGTTAAGATTTTTAATTCAATACGAAACTATTAAAAAAAGTTCTCAAGAAAATATTAACCTTAGTAGAATTTTTAAAAATACTCATCGCCAAACCATTTTACAAGATTATTTTAAAGAAATTTTAGAGGATTTAGTTAGTAATACCAATAATCAAAAAGTAGTAAAAATTTATACGAAAGTTTTAGTAAATCTTCAAATAATAGCACATATTGAATTAAACAAAGATTTGCTTTTAATCGTAAATGACTCTTTTAATTGGTTAGATCAACTACATGATTTTCATTTCTTAAAACAAACAGCTCGACAATTAAACAATCAAATTAAAGAAGCAATACTATTATCTAATTCAATTGACCTTAAACCAGAGATTTATTTTTCAAATAGTTTAAAAGATCAATTAAAATATGAATTGGGAGCAAAAGTTTTAAAAAAAGGGATATTAGTAAATGGACCATTTCCTGCCCTTCCAACTGCCCATAAATATATAAAGTCAAGAACTCGTCTTTTATTGTTTAATGAAGACCATGAAATTAAGAATCATTATCATAAAAAATATGATGAAAAAGATCTATACACAGTTACACTAATACCTGAATATGGATCATGGATTCGTTTTGGGTTTCAAAAAAATACAAAAATTAATCAATATAAATACCCCTTAAAACAGCAAGAAGAAGATGTTACTATTCAATTAGATAAAATTAATCAAAAACCCGTTCTATTTTTACTAAAGGAAATGGGTTTAAGTGATTTTGAAATTTATCGAAACTTAGAACATGCTGATTTTTTTTATTTTAATCGGCCTTTATTGATAAATTCAATTAATTTTAATCAGCCGCTTCTTCGTTTTAATTTAAATCCAAATTATTTAAACAACATTTCTGAATTTTCGAGAATTTTTGATTCTGAATATTATAGGCTAGGAAAAATTGGAAGGCTACAAATTAATAAAAGATTAAACTTACAACTTAATCAAAATTTACAGACAATAACTTATGATGACATTTTTGCAATTGTTGACAAACTATTAACATTAACAATTTCTAAAACAGTCCCAGATGACATAGATCATTTAAAAAACAGACGTGTTAGATCAGTAGGAGAATTATTACAAAATTTATTCAGAATTGGTTTTCAAAGATTAGTTCGCAAATTAAGAAATCAAACAAATAAAGTTGAGTCAAATTATTTGCTAAGTTTTAATATCGTTAATGCAACAGTTAAAGAATTTTTTGGCTCTAGTCAATTATCTCAATACTTAGATCAAACTAATCCTTTATCTTCATTAACCCATCGTCGTCGTATTAGTGGTTTAGGTCCAGGAGGCTTTGATCGAGATCGAATTAGTTTTGCTGTTCGTGATATTCATCCAAGCCATTATGGAAGAATTTGTCCAATTGAAACACCCGAAGGACAAAACGTTGGATTAATAGCTTCATTAACAACTTGTGCCCGTGTAAATAAATCAGGATTTTTAGAGACTCCTTTTTGGCGTGTTATAAATGGTAAAGTACTTAAAACAGGAAAACCTATTTATTTAACTGCTGATATTGAAGATTTATATAATATTGCACCAGCTGATATTTCAATTAATGAGGATAATTATTTAACAAAAAACGTTATCCCAGTCAGATATAATCAGGATTTTATGAATATAGAACCATCAAATGTTGATTTTATTGCTATTTCTCCTGTTCAAGTTGTTTCAGTCGCAGCTTCATTAATTCCATTTTTTGAACATGATGATGCAAACCGTGCATTAATGGGTTCAAATATGCAACGTCAATCTGTACCCTTACTATTACCTCAAAAACCCATTGTTGGTACTGGTTTAGAAAACCAAATTGCAGTTGATTCAGGTATGACAATTACTGCTAAAAGTTCCGGAATCGTTGATTCAGTAACTGCAAATAAAATTATTATTAAAAACTTTTCAGGCCAAAAAATAAATTATAAATTACAAAAATATCTACGTTCAAATCAACAAACTTGTATAAACCATAGACCAATTATTTGGAAAGGTGAAAAAATTAAATCAGGTCAAAGTTTAACAGATGGTCCAAGTATCTGTACTAATGAATTAGCTCTTGGTCAGAATCTTTTAGTTGGTTATATGCCATGGCAAGGGTATAATTTCGAAGATGCAATATTAATAAATGAAAGATTAGTTTACGATGATATTTTTACTTCAATTCATATTGAAAGATATAAAATCGAAATTGATAGAAGTTCGGAATTATCTGAGCAAACCACAAAAAATATACCTAATTTAAATTTATCTGAAATTGATCACTTAAATGAAGATGGTATTGTAACAGTCGGTACATTTATTAAACCAGGTGATATTCTAGTAGGTAAAGTTATATTAAATGATACATCTGAACAATTACCAGAATCCAGATTATTACGAGCAATTTTTGGTGCAAAAGCAAAAGGTGTAAAAGATAATTCATATAGAATGCCAGATGGTGAATATGGTCGTGTTATTGAAACTATTACATTTAATAGAAGAACAAAACTGACTTATAAGTTTGAAAAAATTTATGTGTTTATAGCACAAATTCGTAAAATACAAGTGGGTGATAAGATTGCTGGTCGTCATGGGAATAAAGGTATTATTTCTAGAATTTTACCAAGGCAAGACATGCCATTTTTACCTGATGGAACTCCAATTGATATTATTTTAAATCCTTTAGGCGTTCCTTCTCGTATGAATGTTGGTCAATTGTATGAATGTTTATTAGGTCTAGCAGGTGATAAGTTAAATTGTCGCTTTAAAATTTTACCTTTTGATGAAATGTATGGATTAGAAATGTCTAGAATCTTAATTAACAAAAAACTTCGTCAAGCTTCAATTGTCAATGATGAAAGTTGGTTATTTAACCCTTATGCTCCAGGTAAAATGGTTTTAATTGATGGTCGTACTGGACAAGAATTTGAAAATCCAATTACAGTAGGTAAGGCGTATATGTTAAAATTGATTCATTTAGTTGATGATAAAATGCATTCACGTGCCACTGGTCCATATTCTTTGATTACTCAACAACCCTTAAGAGGAAAAGCACAGCAGGGTGGCCAAAGATTCGGAGAAATGGAGGTTTGGGCATTAGAAGGATTTGGTGCTGCTTTTACGTTAAAAGAATTATTAACAATAAAATCTGATGATATGCAAGGGCGAAATGAAACCTTAAATGCAATAGTAAAAGGCCAGCAAATCCCAAAATTTGGAATCCCAGAATCATTTAAAGTTTTATTACAAGAGTTAAGGGCAATTGGATTAGATATGAGTACTTATAGAATTGATAAATTTAGTTCGCATAAAAATTATGAAATTGAAGTAAATTTAATTGAGAAATATAATGCTTTCTCAAAAACTTTTTCACCAACTTCAAATACTAATGATATAGCTTTTTAAAACGAAAATGATACAAGTTAAAAAAGAATTTGATTATATAAAAATAAAATTAGCTTCTCCTTTTCGAATTTTACAATGGGCCAATAGAAAATTACCTAATGGTCAGTTTGTAGGTGAAGTTCAAAAATCTGAAACGATTAACTATCGAACATTTAAACCAGAAATGGATGGTTTGTTTTGTGAAAGGATTTTTGGTCCTAGTAAAAGCTTAGAATGTGCTTGTGGCAAATATAAACGTATTCGTTATGAAGGCCTTATTTGTGAACGATGTGGAGTTGAATTGACAGAGTCAAGAGTTCGACGTCATAGAATGGGCTATATTAATTTAATTTATCCAGTTACTCATGTTTGGTACATAAATAGTCGACCAAATTTTATGGCATTATTACTTGAAGTTGAAGATTGTGAAAAAACATTTAGTACGACTTATACATTGTACTCTGAAAAATGTCAGAAATGTAAATCTCTCAAACCCACTACTTCAGTAATAGTTAATTTATGGGATGAAAGAATCAAACGTATTAAATTAGCCTCGTTAGCATATTTTATAGCAGAAGATGAAATTTCATTCTATGGTCTTCATTGGGACCTTCAGCAATATAGAAGAAGACGAGAAAAAGGTTGTAGTTATTATCCCCTTAAACCTGATGCAAAACCTCAAAATCGTCGTTATAATACTCCCACTTATTTATTAAGAGCAACGCCAAATTTTTTAATTGGAGCTCCATTAATTAAAAGGGAATTAGAAAGATTAGATCTTAAACTGGAAATCTCTAAAACTAGAAATTTTATTTCATATTGTACTGGAGTACTAGATAAAAAACCTGATCTTTATTCTTTTTCAAGATGGTTTAGAAAATGGGAACAACAGAGACTCTATAAATTAAGAGAACAAGCAATTAAACGTATACGTATTCTTGAAAATCTAATTGGAACTGGTTCAAATCCCGCTTGGATGATTCTAGCAATTTTACCCATTTTACCACCCGCTTTAAGGCCGATGATACAATTAGAAGGTGGTCGATTTGCTACTTCAGACTTAAATGAATTGTACCGACGAATTATTACTCGTAATAATAGACTTCTAAGGCTTTTAGAGATTGATGCTCCTCAACTCATTATTCGTAATGAAAAACGAATGCTTCAAGAAGCTGTAGATACATTAATTGATAATGGTAAACGGGGAAAAATTGCTCTAAGTGCAAATAATCGACCATTAAAATCTCTCTCTGATATTATTAAAGGAAAACATGGTCGTTTTCGTCAAAACCTTTTAGGAAAACGTGTTGATTATTCTGGTCGCTCAGTTATTGTTGTTGGTCCAAGTTTAAAATTAAATCAATGTGGTTTACCTTATGAAATGGCGATTGAATTATTTCAACCTTTTATTATTCGTGAACTTATAAACCAAGGTTTGGCTAGTAATATGAAAATTGCCAAAAATTTAATTCAAGAAAATGAGTCGATTATTGATCCCGTTTTAGAAAAAGTTTTAACAAATCACCCAATTTTTTTAAATCGTGCACCAACATTACATCGTTTAGGAATTCAAGCATTTGAACCTATTATAATTCAAGGTAGAGCAATTAAGTTACACCCATTAGTTTGTTCAGCTTTTAATGCAGATTTTGATGGTGATCAAATGGCAGTTCATATTCCTTTGTCTCTTGAAGCACAAGCTGAATGTTATATGTTAATGTTAGCACCATATAATTTTTTATCTCCTGCAAACGGGGATCCTATTATTATGCCAAGTCAAGATATTGTTTTAGGGTGTTATTATTTAACGGTAACAAATGTCCCAAACTTACTAGGAGCAAATCATTATTTTGCAAATCTGGAAGACGTAATTTTAGCTTATAGTCAAAATAAATTAGAAATTCATAGTTCAATTTGGGTTCGGGCTTCTTATGATATGGATCAAAATTCAAATTTAATAAAACGAAAAGAACTAAAAGATAAAAGTTTTATTGAATATTATGAGAATTTACAGATTCGTAAAAATCAAAAGGGAGAAAAAATTGTCCAATATATTCAAACCACTACCGGTAGAGTAATTTTAAATTATACAATTCAAAAAACTTTAAATTTGTTATAACTCAAGCAAGTCTATGAAAAATTATATGTATCAAAATACCTTAGTTGGTAAAAAACAATTACGACAAATATTAGGTTGGACTTTTACCAATTATGACTCTATGCAAGCCTGTTTATTAGCAGACGAACTAAAATACATTGGTTTTAAATATGCCAGTCAAGCTGGTATTTCAATTAGTATTGAAGATTTAAGAGTTCCATTTATTAAAACTTTAATGTTAGAAAAGGCTAATCAAGAAATTATAAACTCTGAAAAAATTTTTTTAAAAGGAAAATTAACCGATGTTGAAAGATTTCAAAAAATTATTGATACTTGGAGTCTGACTAGTGAATCTTTAAAAAATCAAGTTATTTATTATTTTAAAAATTATGACCCTTTAAATTCTGTTTATATTATGGCTTTTTCTGGGGCGCGGGGAAATTTATCACAGGTACGTCAATTAGTGGGTATGAGAGGACTAATGTCTGATCCAAGTGGTGAGATTATGAATTTACCAATTAAAAAAAATTTTCGAGAAGGCTTAACGATAACAGATTATTTAATGTCTGGTTATGGAGCTCGAAAAGGAATTGTTGATACTGCATTAAAAACTGCTAACTCCGGTTATTTAACTCGACGGTTAATTGATGTTGCACAAGATATATTAATTAGAGAAAAAGATTGTTTAACAACTCATTCATTTTTATTGTTAATTGATAAAAAACACTCAATTAATAACGATCAACTTTACAATAAAATGATAGGTTTAATTCTTAGTAAACCTATTATTGATCCGAGAACAAATGTAATACTTGCAAAATTTAACACTCAAATTACTCCTACTTTAATCAAAACATTTAAACAAAAAAATATTACTCACTTTTATATACGATCTCCATTAACTTGTAATTTATATAGAGCAATTTGTCAAAAATGTTATGGTTGGGATTTAGCTAATGAGAATTTAGTCGATATAGGAGAAGCTGTTGGGATTTTAGCAGGTCAATCAATTGGTGAACCTGGAACGCAATTAACAATGCGTACTTTCCATACAGGAGGGATTTTTACTTCTGAAGCTCGTGAACAAATTATAAGCCCAGTAAATTCTATTGTTCAATTCTCTAAATTTTTAAAAACAGTTATTCTAAGAACAAATCGTGGTGAAAATGTATTAGTTACTAAGAATTCAGGCTCTTTAATTTTAATACCAGATTCTAAAGATCAAAAAATAATTCAAATTGATGTGTTACGAAATACTATTTTATTTCCAAAAAACAATCAATATATTCAAAAAGATACAGTTATTGCCGAATTAATTAATACTAATAAACAAATTAAACGAGAAATTAAAACTATTGTAAGCTATAGTTCAGGGGAAATATTTGTCCCAAAATTAAAAAATGAAAGTAATTCCTTAACTAATAATAAATTATTATGGCTTTTATCAGGAGAATTATATAACGCACCTATTAATTCTTTTATTAATTTTTATTCAGATTATAAGCTCAACAAATCAAGTTTTATTTTTAGAACAAAAATCTTAAATCATTATTCAGGATTTGTTGAACTTTTAAATTATAAACCTAAATTATATGAACGAAAACTTACAATCACTAATAATAAATATTTACTATTAAATTCAACATTAAAAAGATTGCCTATTGAAACTAATATTTTTAAAGATGTTTTATTCTATCATAATACAAAATATTTCATTAAAACTGAAAGAAAAAATTCAAAAACTTACTTGCAAACAACTCGTAAAGACGAATTTGCTAGTCTCTTAACTAATTCTTATAATTCTTTAACAGGTGGTAAGGTTTTCTATGATTATTTCAGTACTAAATATTTACTTATTTTAAGGAATAAAATTCCTTACTATAGACATTATTGGAAAAGATCGAAGAAAAATCTTAAGGTACTTTATCAAACATTAATTTGGATTGGTGAAGAGACTTATAAAGTAAACTGTGAACAAAATGTTTTATTAGTTAAACAAGGTGACTTTATTTCAAAAGGTTTTGAGATTAGTCCTGATTGTTTTTCAAAAACTTCGGGTTTAGTATTTATGACTCAAAAGAATAATCTTGTTCAAACAATAAAAATTAAATCTGGCTTAGTATATCAGGGTAAACAATTTAGTGATGAGTCGAAAAAACTTTATTATCCCGGTGAACAAATATTTAAAAATATTACTATCACAAGCCCCTCAATTTGTGAAAGAATTCTAGTAAAAACTACAGATCAGTTATTAATTCGTCCTATTCATATTTACGAATTTCCGAAAACAAAAAGTGCCCAACAAACTTTTCAAAACGATACCCAATTTCAAAAACTGTTAAAATTAAAAATAAAATCAAAGTATATTTATAAATCTAATCAACAAATTAATACAGCAAATCAAGTAAAATTAGTTTCCCAGGTTTTAGTTTCAAAAATAGACAAATCAATCTTAAACGATATTAATATTGAATTGAAATTAAGTAGAAAATTTAATTCGATCAATATTCAAGTGATTGAAAAAGTCCGTTTAAATAATCATATAGAACCTAAATTAAAATATCGAAATCTTGATTCTTGTTTATTAGTTCAGAAAAGACAGTTTATCGATTCTTATACAATACTAGCTTATTTAGAATCGATAACTTTAAAATCATTAGAAATTGTAAAATTTAAAATTAATCAGGATATAATAAAACAAATTCTTTTAATTTCAAATGATAATTGTATAACAGTTAATAAAAAAGAAATTGAAGATAAAAAATTAAATGATTTTATTATAAATACTAAAAATATTAATGCGATTGGAAAAATTATTATTGAAAATAATAATTTAATTACGATTCAAAAGGGTCGTCCCTACTTTTTTCCAAATTGTAAAACAGATGATTTAGTTAATAAAGGAAATTTGCAATATAAATTAATAAATGAAAATCGAAAATATAATCAAATTAAAACAGATCGAGCAATTTTTTTAAACTCTTACGATATGTTAAAAATTTCAATCCATGAAAAGGTTAGTTTAACTGAAAAAAAAGAAAATTTAAAAGTTGAGTTTTCAAAATTTTTTTTAAAAAAGAATGGTAAATTATACAGTTGTTTAGTACCCAGATTTTTTAAAAAGTTTACAGTTAAAAGTAAAAATTTTAGCAAGAAACTCCCAAAAGTATTTCAATTTGAAGAGAAACTAATTCAAGACTTAAAATACGAACCAAAAATATATAAAACTTTATTACTTCAAAGTTCAGAAGTTTTGTCAAATGATTTAAAATCAATAAATCAGGTTCAATTAACTTTAGTTAAATTTTTACAGTACCCATTTTCAAAATCAACAAAGTCAGTAGGTCTTTATTCCATAACAGAAGACTTTTTTGAGCAAGAGGTAAATAGTGTATTCTGTAAAAATAATGAATTTATTGATGATGGTTCTACTATAGGACTTTTGAATTTAGAAAAAGAGATTACTGGAGATATTGTTCAAGGCTTACCACGTATTGAAGAAATTTTAGAAGCAAGAAAAAAGAATTTACTTACAAAAAGAGTTGCTACAAATCAAAAAAAGGGTTTATTAATTCAAAAAACAAGTTTAGATCCAAATTTTGAATTTAGAAAAATTGGTACTACTGTTAAAGAGAATGAAAAAATTAATCCTCATAAATTATTAAAAGTTTATTTTAATTATTATGGTTTATTAAAATCATTTTCTTGTGATTTGACCAAATCAATCAAATGTACCCGTTTAATAAATAATTCAGAAGGTAGCTATAAAAGTTTTAAAAAAGTACAAACTTTTATTTTAAATTCTGTTCAATCAGTTTATAAATCTCAAGGTGTTACAATTAATGATAAACATTTAGAAGTTATCATAAAACAAATGACAACAAAAGTTTTGATTACTTATGAAGGTGATAGTCCTTTATTAAAAAGAGAAATAATTGATCTGTACCATATTCAATATATTAATGAAGTGCTTGAAAAACAAAAAAAAGAAACTGCTTATTATGTACCTTTATTGTTAGGAATTACAAAGGGAGCTTTAAATAATCCTAGTTTTATTTCAGCCGCTAGTTTTCAGGAAACTACAAAAGTTTTAACAAAGGCAGCTATTGAAGGTCGCATTGATTGGCTTAGAGGTTTAAAAGAGAATATAATTATTGGTCATTTAATACCAGCTGGAACAGGTTCCCCGAATTATAGAACAACTTTTAAAAAACCTATTTTTCAGTAGTTTAAAATAGAGTTTAATTTCTGAATCTAAAAATAAAAAATTTATTTAATAAAAATAACTTCTAAAAACTCTGAGTTTTAAAGATTAGTTAACCTTATTGCAAATACTAAATAATAAATTATCGTTTTTTCAAGAAATTACGAAAAGACTTATAAATATCTAATCTTATATTATCTAAAAAAGAAGAACTAGACAATTTTTTTAATTTTTGTTAAAGTTTTTCGGTATCTAAAAAATTATTTAAGTTAGTTAAAATTTTTATGTCTAATATAAGTTTATCTCAACTATTAGAAGCTGGTGTTCATTTTGGACATAAAGCATATCGTTGGAATCCAAAAATGTTTCCATATATTTACAGTGAAGTAAATAATATTCATATTCTAGACTTAGTTCAATCAGCAACATTATTGAATGAAGCTAATTCTTATGTAACTTCAGCAGCAAATCAAGGGAAAATATTTTTGTTTATTGGAACTAAGCGACAAGCTAGTACTTTAATTGCTCAAGAGGCTAAACGCTGTGACTCTTATTATGTAAATCATCGTTGGTTAGGTGGTATGTTAACAAACTGGACAACTTTAAGTGATCGAATAATACGTTTAAAAAATCTTGAACAGCAAGAAGCTGATAACAATTTTGCTTTTTTACCAAAAAAAGAGGCATCATTATCTCGAAAAGAATTAGAAAAATTACGTAAACATTTAGATGGTATTAAAGATATGCCAAGAATACCTGATATCGCAATTATAGTAGATCAAAAGCGAGAAATTACTGCAATCCGTGAATGCCGTAAACTGGGAATTCCTATTGTTTCAATTTTAGATACAAACTGTGATCCTGATTTAATTGATATTCCAATTCCGGGTAATGACGATGCTGTAAGATCCATTAAACTAATCTTGAAATCGTTAACTGATAGTATTGTAGAAGGTCAAAGTAAATAAAGAAATACGTCCTATTAAATAAATTTTTAATAGGACGTATTTCTTTATTTATTAAAAAATCTAATCACTAAAATAAAAGTTATTTATTTATAAAAATAGTTTTTGATTCACTAATTGCTTCTAGTAATGAAGCTTCAGCCTCTTCTGTAAATTGATTTGTTGAACTAACAATACCAATATATGGTTTTTGAGAAGTTGCTAAAAATTTCAATAAACTAGCACAGTAATTTTTAACATCACTAACAGCTAATTCATCTAAATAACCATTAATACCTGTATAAATTAAAGCAACTTGTTCTGCTACCGATAAAGGTGAGTTTTGTGGTTGTTTTAAAACTTCACGTAAACGAGTACCTCTTGCTAATTGTTTTTGTGTTGCTTCATCTAAATCTGAAGCAAATTGCGAGAAAGCTTCTAATTCAGCAAATTGTGCTAATTCTAACTTTAATTTACCAGCAACTTTTTTCATGGCTTTAGTTTGAGCAGCTGAACCTACACGTGATACTGAAATACCTACGTTAATAGCTGGACGAATACCTGAATTAAATAAATCATTCGATAAGAAAATTTGTCCGTCAGTAATTGAAATTACATTTGTAGGAATGTATGCTGATACATCACTTGCTTGTGTTTCAATAATTGGAAGAGCAGTCATACTACCACCACCTAATGCATCACTAAGTTTTGCAGCACGTTCTAATAAACGTGAATGTAAATAGAAGACATCACCCGGATAAGCTTCACGTCCTGGAGGACGGCGTAATAACAATGACATTTGACGGTAAGCCATTGCTTGTTTCGTTAAATCATCATAAATTACTAATGTTGCTTTTCCTTTGTACATAAAATATTCTGCTAACGCAGCACCAGAATAAGGAGAAATATATTGTAAAGTAGCAGGGTCATTTGCACTAGATGCAACAACAATTGTGTATCCCATTGCTCCTTTTTCTTCAAGTACATTAACCACTTGTGCTATAGTTGAAGCTTTTTGACCAATACCTACATACACACAAACTACATCTTCTGTTTTCTGATTAATAATTGTATCTACTGCAATTGATGTTTTACCTGTTTGACGGTCTCCAATTATTAATTCACGTTGACCGCGGCCAATTGGGATCATTGAATCAATTGAAGTAATACCTGTTTGTAAGGGTTCACATACTGATTTACGACTAATAATACCAGGTGCCATTGCTTCTACTAAACGACTTTGATCGGTTTTAATTTCACCTTTTCCGTCGATTGCGACACCTAATGGGTTTACAACACGCCCTAAAAACTCAGCTCCTACAGGAATTTGAGCAATTTTACCTGTTGATTTAACTGTGCTTCCTTCTAAAATTTGACGACCAGTCCCCATTAATACTACACCAACATTATCGTTTTCTAGGTTTAATGCAATCCCAATTGTTTTATCTTCGAATTCTAACAGCTCACCACTCATTACTTGATCAAGACCATATACACGGGCAATACCATCACCCACTTGTAAAACTGTCCCAATGTTATCTACTTTAACATCCTGATCATACTTTTCAATTTGTTCACGGATAATACTACTAATTTCGTCTGGACGAATGTTTATCATTGTATTATTTTTAGGCTAAAAAGTTAATAAAAGATTTATTTATAATTAAATGTCTAAGACGTTATCTAAGTGTTTTGCTAAATTTTGTAATTTACTTTTAATCGTAAAATCAACAATTTTTGATTTAGTCTTAATTAAAAAACCTGCAATTAAATTTGGATCGACATTAATAACTAAACGAATTTCACGAGCATTTGTTATTTGTTTTAGTTTTTTAACTAAGGTATTTTTTTGTGATCTATTAAACGGAAAAGCAGTAGTAACTTCAATCATTTTAATTGAAGCTGTTTCATATACTAAATCTAAATAACTACTGATAACAGACACTATTAAATTAATTCTATCTCGGTTTACTAAAACCATCAAAAAATTAAATGTATCAATATTTACTTTTAATTTAATAGTTTTTGATAAAATTTCTGCTTTTTCTTTTTTGCTAACGATTGGGTTAGTTAAGTATTTAACTAATTCAGGCGTATTATTGAAAAAAATCTCTAGATTTTGAAAATCTGCCGTTACTTGATGTAATAAATTTTTTTCAACTGAATAAGAAAATAGTGCACGTGCATAAGGAGAAGCAATTTTTAGTGATAATGGATTTTTACTCATAGTAAATCTCCTTTTAAGCTGTTAATAGTTGTAGTAATTAATTCGGATGATGCTTTATCACTAGCAAAAAATGCTTTTGATCTTATAACTGTTTGTTTTAATGCAAGTACAATAATTTGCTGCTTGATTTCTAAAAAAATTTGTCGTTCCTTAGATCTGAAAGAAGCTAATGCTCTTTCAAAACGCGTTTTTAAATCTTTTTTAGCTTCAAAAGCATCTGATTGTAGTAGTGCTCTCTTTGTTGCTATAGTTTCATTTTTAATTTCACTAATTACAACAGAGGCTTGATTTAACTGTTTTTTTGCTTCACTTAAACGATTTTGAGCCTCATTTAAACGGTCTTCAGCATCTTGTACACTTTTAACAATAATTGTTTTTCTTTCTTCTAATAAAGAACCTAAAAAATCTTTACCTGTGTAAACTAAAATACCTACTAAAAGAGCAATGTTAATTACTCCGGTTTCTAAAATATCGCTATTTAAACTAATGCCTTTATTTTCGGCAATTAATGTAAAAATTTGATTAAAATTTTCCATGTTTTCTAGTTTTTATGTAAACTGTTCACTTATAAAAAGGAGAATTACGTTTAACAAAAAATTTTAAATCTTTAATGTATTTTCAATTTCATCACATAGTGATGCAACGATTCTATCTAGACTGTTAAAAGCAATAACTTTTTTATCAGTAAGATCTTTCGTAATTGTATCTAATAAATTATCGATATATTTTTGAGAAATATTTACTTCTATTTCTAAAATTTCTTGATGAATTTTTTGCGAATTGATAATTTCTAATTGTGCTTCTTTACGAACGCTACTTAATTCTTGTTCGTATTGATTTGTCAGATTGCTTGCTTCTGCTAATAATTCTGATGCTTTAGCTAGATTTGTTAGGATATATTCTTTTCTTTCTTCAATGACTGTTAATAATGGACTATATAGAATCACATTTAAAACAACCATTAATAACAGAAACTGGATACCAACTAATGGTAACGTTGCACCTATATCAAATAATCCACCAGGACCACTCTCTTCTGAACTTAAAATTAATGTTGAAAAATTAACCATATAAAATCTATATGCTATACTATAGAATTAAAAATTTTGATAGATAGATACTAAAAATACCTATCTATATTGATTTTTTAAATTTAATTTTGGATTAACCAGCAAATGGATTAGCAAATAATAATGCTAATGCTACTACTAAACCATAGATTGTTAAAGCTTCCATGAATGCTAAACTTAATAATAGTGTACCACGGATTTTGTTTTCTGCTTCTGGTTGACGAGCAATACCTTCAACAGCTTGACCAGCAGCGTTACCTTGACCAATACCAGGACCGATAGCAGCTAAACCAATTGATAAACCAGCAGCGATAACAGAAGCAGCAGCGATAATAGAGTCCATAATAAATTTTAATTGTTAAATGTGTATAATTATAAATTTTAAAAAATCTAAACTTAACTTACAATTTATTCAAGTGCTTCAGCAATATAAGCTGCAGCTAGAGTTGAAAAAATTAAAGCCTGTACTGACCCAGCAAAAATCCCTAATAACATAATTGGTAATGGAATTATTAATGGAACTAATGAAGTTAATACAGAAACAGTTAATTCATCAGCTAAAACATTTCCGAATAAACGGAAACTTAGTGATAAAGGTTTCGTAAAATCTTCTAAAATCTTAATTGGTAAAAGAAGTGGAAGTGGTTCGATATAATGTTTGAAATATCCTAAACCTTTTTTACTTAAACCAGCATAAAAATACGAAAATGATGTTAATAAAGCCAATGCAACAGTTGTATTAATATCATTTGTAGGAGCAGCAAATTCTCCTTCTGGTAATACAATTAGTTTCCAAGGAATAACTGCACCTGCCCAATTACAACCAAAAATAAAGAAAAATAACGTTGCAATATAAGGTGTCCATTCTTTATAAAAACTTTCACCTAATTGATTTCGAGCAATATCAACAACAAATTCTAACGCAGATTCCATAAAGTTTTGAAAACTATGTGGAATTCGTTGCGCATCTTTAGTACCTAGTAATGAAAATACTAATAATACAAGGAAGACAAACCAAAGAACGACTAAAACTTGACCATGTACTAAAAATCCAGCAATGTTCCAGTAAAAATGTTTCCCAACTTCTACTTCCGCTAATAATGTAAATATATTTGAATTAAAAATTTCTGGGTACATAAAATTTAATTTATTTAACAGATTACCCAATATTAAAAAATATAAAGGAACACCAAGAATTATAGAAATTCGAAGTTTAGTTTAGGTGTACTTGTACATAAAAGCTCTACTATATTTAAAAGCTGTTTATTTTAACCATTCATAACCTTTATCTTCTAATTCTTTGGCTAACCCAAAAGAGCCTGTTTTAATTATTTTACCATCTTGCATAACATGAACATAAGTTGGATTTATATAATCTAATAGTCTTTGATAATGTGTAATAAGAATAATAGATTTATCTTTATTCATAAATTTATTAATTCCATTTGAAATAATTTTTAATGCATCAATGTCTAAACCTGAGTCTGTTTCATCTAATATTGATAATTCAGAGTCTAATAAAATCATTTGTAAAATTTCATTTTTTTTCTTTTCCCCTCCTGAAAACCCTTCATTTACATTTCTATTTAAAAAGATTGGTGACATATTAACAAACTCTAATTTTTGTGAAATAATTTCTAAAAATTCGATAGGATCAACTTCAGGTTTATTATAGAATTGTTGTTTAGAGTTATATGCTAAACGTAAAAAATCTTCATTACTTACTCCAGGTATTTCTATAGGGTATTGAAAGGCTAAAAAAATACCTAAATGTGATCTTTCTTCTGGACTTAATTCTAAAATACTTAATCCCTTAAATAAAATGTCACCTTTTAAAACTGAATAAGCTGGATGGCCTGCAACAACTTTTGAGAAAGTACTTTTTCCAGAGCCATTAGGGCCCATAATAGCATGAATTTCACCTTTATTTACAGTTAAATTTAAATTATTTAAAATAGTATTTTCATTTATAGAGGCTTTTAATTCTTTAATTTCTAAAAGAGGATTATTTTTATTCATTAACCAACACTTCCTTCTAATTTTAATGATAATAATTTATCAGCTTCAGCTGCAAATTCTAATGGTAATTTTTTAAACACTTCTCTGCAGAACCCACTAATCATAAGTTCAACTGCTTTTTCTAAACAAATTCCACGCTGTAGAAAATAAAAAATCTGTTCTTCACCGATTTTAGACGTTGACGCTTCGTGCTCAATTCGAGTTGTTGAGTTTTGAACTGAAATAATTGGAAATGTATTAGCATTTGATAAATTTCCAATTAATAAAGAGTCACACTGTGAATAATTTCTTGAGGCAAAGGCTTTATTTGTTGAACTTACTAGGCCCCGATAACTATTTTTTGATTTACCAGCTGAAATTCCTTTTGAGATTATGCGACTTCGACTAGATTTACCGATATGAATCATTTTTGTTCCAGTATCAGCTTGTTGATAATTATTTGTTAAGGCAACGGAATAGAATTCACCTTTTGTATTCTCTCCAACGAGCAAACAACTTGGATATTTCCAAGTAATGGATGATCCTGTTTCGACTTGAGTCCAAGAGATCGTTGAATTTTTTCCTGCGCATAATCCACGTTTAGTTACAAAATTATAAATCCCACCAATTCCATTACTATCTCCTCCATACCAATTTTGAACAGTTGAATAATTTATTGAAGCATCCTCTAAAGCAATTAATTCTACAATTGCAGCATGAAGTTGATTTGTATCATACTGAGGAGCTGTACATCCCTCTAAATAATTTACTTTACTATTATTGTCTGCAATAATTAAAGTTCTTTCAAACTGCCCAGATTTTGGATCGTTTATTCTAAAATAAGTGGATAAATCTAACGGACAAACAGTATTTTTAGGAATATAACAAAATGAACCATCTGTAAAAACAGCAGAATTTAATGCTGAAAAATAGTTATCGCCAATTGGTACCACCGAGCCTAGATATTTTTCAATCATTTCTGGATAATTATGAATTGCTTCTGATATTGATGAAAAAATAATCCCATATTCATTTAACTCTTCTTGAAAAGTTGTTACGATAGAAACACTATCAAAAACTGCATCGATAGCTACATTTGTTAATCTTTTTTGTTCTGTTAAAGATATTCCTAATTTTTCAAATGTCTTTAATAACTCAGGGTCAATTTCATTCAAATCTTTTATTTTTGTTTGTAATTTAGGAGCAGAATAATAAATAATGTCCTGGTAATTAATTTGTGGAAATTTTAAATTAGACCATTCTATCTCTTTCATTTCCTTCCATTTACTAAAAGCTTTCAATCGAAAATTTAATAGAAATTTTGGCTCATTCTTTTTAGTAGAGATTAATTCAACAGTTTTTTCACTCAACCCTTTTTCAATAATATCTTTCTCAATTTCTGTTGAAAATCCGTATTGATAATCTTTGTTAACTAAATTAGTAATATTTGTGTTTAAAACTTTGTTAGATTTGTTAACCATAAAACTATTATAGTACTGTATTTTATAGATGAATTAAATAATTATTTTAATTTTTAGTCATATTTAGTTTATTGGAATTATAACACAATTTTTCTAGCCTTTATAATGGATAAAAATTTAGGGTTTATTCTAAAAAGTTATATTATTATTAATTAATATTTTTTTATTATCTAGGCTTAGCATGTTACAATATATATTAAGGTTGTTCTTTTTTATTCAACCGATAGAACTAATTTGAAAATAATTAGTTAAATATCTATTATATATTGCCTTTTTATTCTTAAGGAGAAATCAATGTCTCAATCTGTATCAGAACGGACTCGAATCAAAAGTGACCGTTACGAATCTGGTGTAATCCCTTACGCTAAAATGGGTTACTGGGATGCTTCATACGCAGTAAAAACTACTGATATTTTAGCATTATTCCGTATCACTCCACAACCAGGTGTAGATCCTGTAGAAGCTGCTGCTGCTGTAGCAGGTGAATCTTCAACTGCAACATGGACTGTTGTATGGACAGATTTATTAACAGCTTGTGAACGCTACCGTGCTAAAGCTTATCGTGTAGATCCAGTTCCAAATACAACAGACCAATACTTTGCTTTTATCGCATATGAATGTGATTTATTTGAAGAAGGTTCGTTAGCTAATTTAACAGCTTCTATTATTGGTAACGTATTTGGTTTCAAAGCCGTATCTGCTTTACGTTTAGAAGATATGCGTATTCCTCATTCATACTTAAAAACTTTCCAAGGTCCTGCTACAGGTATCATTGTTGAACGTGAACGTTTAAACAAATATGGTGTTCCTTTATTAGGTGCTACAGTAAAACCTAAATTAGGTTTATCAGGCAAAAACTACGGTCGTGTAGTATATGAAGGTTTAAAAGGTGGTTTAGACTTCTTAAAAGATGATGAGAACATTAACTCTCAACCATTTATGCGTTGGAGAGAACGTTTCTTAAATTGTATGGAAGGTATTAACCGTGCTGCTGCTTCTACAGGCGAAGTTAAAGGTTCATACTTAAACATCACAGCTGCAACTATGGAAGAAGTTTACAAACGTGCAGCTTATGCTAAAGAAGTAGGTTCTGTAATTGTTATGATCGATTTAGTTATGGGTTATACAGCAATTCAAAGTGCTGCAATCTGGGCTCGTGAAAACGATATGATTTTACATTTACACCGTGCAGGTAACTCAACTTACGCTCGTCAAAAAAATCATGGTATTAACTTCCGTGTTATTTGTAAATGGATGCGTATGTCTGGTGTAGATCATATTCACGCTGGTACGGTTGTAGGTAAATTAGAAGGTGATCCTTTAATGATTAAAGGTTTCTACGATGTATTACGTTTAATGTCATTAGAAGTTAACTTACCTTACGGTATTTTCTTCGAAATGGATTGGGCTAGTTTACGTAAATGTTTACCAGTTGCTTCAGGTGGTATTCACTGTGGTCAAATGCACCAATTAGTTCACTATTTAGGTGATGATGTTATTTTACAATTCGGTGGTGGTACAATTGGTCACCCTGATGGTATTCAAGCTGGTGCTACTGCTAACCGTGTTGCTTTAGAAGCAATGGTTATTGCTCGTAATGAAGGTGCTGATTACTTTAATCAACAAGTTGGTCCTGTAATTTTACGTGAAGCTGCTAAAACTTGTGGTCCATTACAAACAGCTTTAGACTTATGGAAAGATATCAGTTTTAACTATACATCTACTGATACAGCTGACTTCTCAGTAACACCAACAGCAAACGTATAATATTAAAATTACTTTTAAAAAAATTAAAGGAGTATTTGAATAGTGAGACTTACACAAGGTTGCTTCTCTTTCTTACCAGATTTAACAAACGCACAAATTGAAAAACAAGTTTCTTACGCTATGGCTAAAGGCTGGGCAATGAACGTTGAATGGACAGATGATCCACATCCTCGTAATAACTACTGGGAATTATGGGGTTTACCATTATTTGACATTAAAGATCCTGCATCTGTAATGTTTGAATTAAACGAAGCTCGTAAAGCATGTGCTTCTGGTTATATTCGTATTAATGCTTTCGACGCAAGTTATGGTACTGAAAGCTGTGTTATGTCTTTCATCGTAAATCGTCCAATTAATGAACCAGGTTTCTATTTAGAACGTCAAGAAGCTGCAGGTCGTCAAATCCGTTACACTATTAAGAGTTATAGTGTTCAAGCTAACTCTGAAGGTGGTCGTTACTAATTAATTAGTACAACTAAAAAGATAATTAGCCATTATTATTTACAAATGGCTAATTATCTTTTAATTATTGATAATATTAGAAAAAATAGAAAAAATAGAAAAAAAATTAATCTTAATTATTTTGGATAATTTTCCTTTTATACTATAAATCAATCAAGGAAATAGAAAATATCAAGAAAACTATTTAATTTACAATAATCCGAAATTTTTTTATATATATATTAAGACAGTTAAATTCTATTATTTTGCTTAATACCTAATTATATTCATGTTAATGAGATAGTTCAATTAACATGAATATAATTAGGTATTAAGCAAATTTACCTGATGTTGAAGCTATAACAAATGCTGCATATGTTAGAATATAACCAACCGAAAAATGAACTAATCCAACTAATCGAGCTTGTACAATTGATAGAGCTACTGGTTTATCACGCCAACGAACTAAGTTTGCAAGTGGAGTTCGCTCATGTGCCCAAACTAGTGTTTCAATTAACTCTTGCCAATAACCACGCCATGAAATTAAGAACATGAAACCTGTTGCCCAAATTAAATGACCAAATAAGAACATCCAAGCCCAGACTGATAAATTATTCATACCAAATGGATTATAACCATTAATTAATGGTGATGAATTTAACCATAAATAATCACGTAGCCAACCCATAATATAGTTTGATGATTCATCAAACTGTCCAGGATTACCACCCCAAATTGTCATATGTTTCCAATGCCAATAAAATGTTACCCAACCAATTGTATTTAACATCCAGAACATAGCTAAATAGAAAGCATCCCATGCTGAAATATCACAAGTACCACCACGACCTGGGCCGTCACAAGGAAAACTGTAACCAAAGTCTTTTTTATCTGGCATTAATTTTGAACCACGGGCATCTAATGCACCTTTTACAAGAATTAATGTTGTAACATGTAAACCTAAAGCAATTGCATGATGTACTAAGAAATCACCAGGACCAATTTTTAAGAATAAGTCATTTTTACTATTATTGATAGCTTCTAACCAACCTGGTAACCAAATTTGATTTCCAGCGATTGTTGCAGGACTATTTGATGATGATAATAAAACATTAAACTCATAAACTGCTTTACCAGAAGCCGCTTGAATATACTCAGCAAATAATGGTTCGAATAAAATTTGTTTTTCTGGTTGTCCAAAAGCTACTACTGTATCGTTATGGATATATAATCCTAAGGTATGGAAGCCTAAGAATAATGAAGCCCAACTTAGATGTGAAATAATTGCTTCTTTATGTTCTAACATACGTGCTAAAACATTATTTTTATTTAATTCAGGATCGTAATCACGAACAAAGAAAATTGCACCGTGAGCAAAAGCACCAACCATTAAGAAACCTGCAATATATTGATGATGAGTATATAAAGCAGCTTCAGTTGTAAAGTCTTTTGATAAAAATGCATATGGAGTTAGTGCATACATATGTTGTGCTGTTAATGAAGTAGCAACCCCTAAAGAAGCTAATGCTAATCCTAATTGCATATGTAAAGAATTAGTGATAGTTTCAAATAGACCAATATGACCTCTACCTAAACGACCTCCAGGAGGGCGATGAGCATCTAAGATTTCTTTCATATTATGGCCAATACCAAAATTTGTGCGATACATGTGGCCTGCAATAATAAATACAACTGCAATAGCTAATTGATGATGAGCAATATCACTTAACCATAATGATTGAGTTTGTGGATGAAAACCACCTAAAAATGTTAAAATTGCAGTACCAGCACCTTCTGATGTACCATAAATATGCGTTGCACTATCTGGATTTTCTGCGTATGCAGTCCAATTACCTGTGAAAAAAGGTGCTAATCCAGCTGGATGGGGTGGAGTTGATAAGAAGTTATCCCAACCAATATAAATACCACGTGAAGCAGGGATAGCAACGTGAACAATATGACCAGTCCACGCTAATGAACTTACACCTAATAAACCTGAAAGATGATGATTTAATCTTGACTCATTGTTTTTAAACCAAGATAAACTTGGACGGAATTTTGGTTGTAAATGCAACCAACCTGCAAACAATAAAGCTGATGATAATAATAATAAACCAATTGCACCTTGATATAATTCTTGATTCGTTCTGAAACCAATTGTATACCACCATTGGTAAACGCCTGAAAAAGCAATGTTAACAGGATATGCATTACCTTTACTAAATGCCTTTAAAGCAGACTCACCAAAATGGGGATCCCAAATTGCATGAGCAATTGGTCTTATTTTTAAGGGGTTAGTAACCCATTTTTCGAAATTACCTTGCCATGCAACATGAAATAAATTTCCTGCTGTCCATAAAAAAATTACAGCTAAATGACCGAAATGTGAAGCAAAAATTTTTTGATATAAATTTTCTTCAGTCATCCCATCGTGTGCTTCTAAATCATGTGCGGTTGCAATACCGTACCAAATTCGTCGTGTTGCAGGATCTTGTGCAAGGGCTTGGCTAAACTTTGGAAATTTAGTTGCCATAATTGTTAGATACCTTTTTATGTAAATACTAATTTTAAATAATAGTCCTCTAAGATACGATAAACTCGACTGTTTTAATTTTTAAAAAATTTAGCTTATAGAAATAGAACGAGCTAAAAAGAATGACCAAGTTGTACCAATCCCACCTAATAAATAGTGAGCTAAACCAACTGCACGACCTTGAGTAATACTTAAGGCACGCGGTTGAATTGTTGGTGCAAAATTCAATTTATTATGAGCCCAAACAATAGATTCAATTAATTCTTGCCAATAGCCACGACCACTAAATAAGAACATTAGACTAAATGCCCAAATAAAATGAGCCCCTAAAAAAATTAAACCATATGCTGATGAAGCAGAACCATATGATTGAATTACTTGTGATGCTTGTGACCATAAGAAATCACGTAACCAGCCATTTATAGTAATCGAGCTTTGAGCAAAATTCCCACCAGTAATATGAGAAATACTGCCATCAGGTGAAATTGTTCCCCAAACATCTGATTGCATTTTCCAGCTAAAATGGAAAATTACTACTGAAATTGAGTTATACATCCAGAATAAGCCTAAAAAAACGTGATCCCAACTTGAGCTTTGACATGTACCGCCACGTCCTGGACCATCACATGGGAATCTAAAACCTAAATTTGCTTTATCAGGAATTAGTTTCGAACTACGTGCGTATAAAACCCCTTTCAATAAAATTAATACTGTTACATGAATTGTAAAAGCATGAATATGATGAACCATAAAATCAGCTGTTCCTAATTTAATAGGCATCATTGCAATTTTACCAGCAACTTCTATAATTTCACCGCCGAAAGCATAACTTGTTGTTGCTAAAGCATTAGGTGCAGTTGTACCTGGTGCTAATAAATGGATATTTTGAATCCACTGTGCAAAAATAGGTTGTAATTGAATTGATTTATCAGAAAACATATCTTGTGGGCGACCTAATGCACGCATTGTATCGTTATGTATATAGAATCCAAAAGCATGTGTTCCTAAGAAAATACAAACCCAATTTAAATGAGAAATAATTGAATCACGATGACGTAATACACGATCTAATAAGTTATTATAATTATTAGCTGGAGTATAATCACGAACCATAAATATTGCACCATGAGCTGCCCCACCTACAACACAGAACCCACCAATCCACATATGGTGTGTAAATAGTGAAAGTTGCGTGGCATAATCAGTTGCAATATAAGGATATGGTGGCATTGCATACATATGATGTGCAACAATGATGCTTAATGACCCCATCATTGCTAGATTAATTGCTAATTGAGCATGCCAAGATGTAGTTAAAATCTCATATAAACCCTTATGCCCTTCACCAGTAAAAGGACCTTTATGTGCTTCTAAAATTTCTTTCATACTGTGACCAATACCAAAGTTTGTTCGATACATGTGACCAGCAAAAATAAATAATACTGATAATGCTAAATGGTGATGTGCAATATCAGTTAACCATAAACCACCAGTAATTGGGTTTAAACCACCTTTGAATGTTAAGAAATCAGAATATTCACCCCAGTGACCACTAAAGAACGGTGTTAAGCCTTTTGAAAAACTTGGGTATAATTGACTCATTAGTTCTCGATTAATTAAAAACTCATGAGGTAATGGGATTTCTTGAGGTGCTACACCTGCGTCTAACAATTTATTAATTGGTAAAGCAATATGAATTTGATGACCTGACCAAGATAAACAACCTAAACCTAATAAACCGGCTAAGTGATGGTTCATCATTGATTCAGCATTTTGGAACCATTCTAATTTTGGTGCAGCTTTATGGTAATGGAACCAACCTGCAAATAACATAATTGCAGACATTGCTAAACCACCAATTGCAATCCAGTATAATTCAACTTCACTTGTAATACCTTCTGCACGCCACATTTGGAACCAACCAGATGTTGTTTGGACACCTTGGAAATTTCCACCTAGATCACCATTTAAAATTTCTTGACCTACAATTGGCCACACAACTTGTGAACTTTGTTTAATATTAATTGGATCTGTTAACCAAGCAGAGTAATTAGAAAAATATGCACCGTGGAAATGCATACCACTGATCCATAAGAAAATAATTGCTAATTGACCAAAATGTGCACTAAAAATTTTACGAGATACCTCTTCTAATGAACTTGTTTGGCTATCAAAGTCATGAGCATCTGCATGTAAATTCCAAATCCAAGTTGTTGTTTTTGGCCCTTTTGCTAAAGTTCGTGAAAAGTGACCTGGTTGCGCCCATTTTTCGAAACTAGTTTCGACAGCGTTTTTTTCAACAAAAACTTGCACATTTTTTGTGCGGTTGTCAGTTGAGCTTATTGCCATTAATTTTCTCCTTAGTTGGGAGATGAAAATCTAAGAAACTCTCATAAAATAATAATAGATATAATTAATTGTGATATGATCTGTTAATTATGAGTTTTCAAGATCTCATTATAATGCATTTAAAATAAAGTTTACAATAAAAATTATGTTTAAAAAAGATTTGTAAATTCTTAAGTTTTACTTTATAATATATAGTGTGTTGTGTTATGTGGTATAAAATACTCTTATATTCTAATAATTTAATTAAAAAAAGGATTCTTTTAAGATGAGTAAGATGGATGATAAAGACAAAACTACCTTAGAAATCGTTCAAGAAATTGTTGCTGAGCAGTTAAATATTAATCCTAATAGAGTTACTCCTGATGCAAACTTTACAGAAGATTTAGGTGCAGATTCATTAGATGTAGTAGAATTAGTAATGTCTGTTGAAGAGAGATTTGATATTGAAATTGAAGATATTGTTGCGGCTAAAATTGCGAAAGTTAAAGATGTTTTGGAATACCTTGCTAAATTAGGTAAATAATATTATATTAATGTGTTACTTATTATAGTAACACATTAATATAACCGGAGTATTTAATAATGGCAGAACATGTACCACAAATTTTCTATTATCCACCCGCGTTTGTTGTTCATACTTACGTTGAACATTGGGTACCCATTGATATTGTTGAGTATGTTAAAGTTAAAGAATTTAAAGAGGAATATGAGGCTGAATTTAAAGGTAAGGCTCTTAGAACTCGTGGTTTTGTTGACTATTTGTATATGTATTGGGAACCAGAAATAGCAGAAGAAGTAATTGAAGAACCATCAGACGAACTAATTTTGGAGCCTGGACAATATTTGATTGATGATATAATTTTTGGTCAATTAGTTGTAGGAGAAATAGGAAGGTTAATTTATACAGAAGATTATATTCGAGAGATGTTTTATAAGGGGTATGATAAGACTGATAAAAGATATTGGGCTTGGGTAGGATTTGTCGAAACACGTAAAAAAAAATACGTTGAAAAAAAGTTTCAAAGAACAGAGGTACCTTTTACAATTATGAAAAGTACTTTAGCGCAAGTTCGGTGGGTTTTACATTTTAAATTTAGCTTTGAATTCAATTCAATTAGACCAGAAGTAAAGTTTATCGATCAATTCGGAATAGACTCTTTAGAACTGGTTTCAATGATTGTTGAATTTGAACATTATTTTGGGGTAAGGATCGAGTTAGAAGATATTGAAGAAGGTAAAATTATGACGGTTCAGGATTTAATGGATTACTTAGATTTCAAAAGAGGTAAAAAAATTGGTAAAAATTTATATCCTAAACAAATACTATATCCAGCATATGTTGGATTAAAGCCCGTATATCCTAGTAAAAATTTATTTCGCCCTCCTATTGTATAATTAGTAAAAATAGTATATACTTTGGATGTTATACTAAGTCTCTAACCTGCAGCTAAATAGTTCGAGTCGGGATATAGCTCAGCTTGGTAGAGCACCTGCTTTGGGAGCAGGGGGTCGTAGGTTCAAATCCTACTATCCCGAACGTTCTTAATTAATTAAATTAAATATTTTATTATAAATTTATAAATTAAATATTTAATTTAATTAATTGTAACGTATAATATCTATCGGAAACAGTATTAACATTACTTAAAATTGAACAATGGTTTTACGAGATAAACTTATAGTTTTACGTCAAGCTTTTTTTGACAAAGTATCAGATATGACTATTAAATTTGCCACAAAATTTGGGTACCCGGAAAATAAAGGTATGCCATTAGTACCATCAGGGGTAGGTTCAGATGGTCAGCCTTATTTAGGTTTTAGAGTTTATGATAGTGATATGTTGTCCGCACGCAATGTACCTTTCCCACCTCCACCCACGGCGGAGAATCTACTACAAGTCGTATTTGGAGCTGTACCTACTGTACAGCCTTTAGATAGACTGTTCTATGAGAGTAAAACTGATGGGTATTATAGCTTTTATATTGAGAATTATAAGAACTTATTCTTTTTTCCAAATTGGTTTTCAGAGTTTCTTCAAATACAATTAAATTTTTGTATTGATATTACACTATTAGAAGTATTTAGGGAAGTATTATTTCTTTCAATTGTTGGATTTGGCGAAATTGTATCTTTTAGAATTCTATTATCTTGGATAATCAGTATAAACCCGTATACTTTACCCTGGAATTATTTTATTGCATTAGTTGATTGGACTGAAGAAAGTCTTATCGGATTAGTCCCAAGTATAATTGGAGTAAATTTAAGTGGACCAATTTTACTTACGGTTCTTGGTAAATGTGCGGACAGTTTAAATAATTTAGTATTTACTATGCCTTATTTACCAAGTGAAGGTGATCCCACAACAGCTCTTATTAACGGTGAAATGCGTGATGTATTAGCTTTTCGATATTTACCAATTCTTTGGTATAAATATCCGATTCCTAATGAAATTCGTCAATATTGGTACACAGAACGTCCTGACATACTAAAGTATATGCAAAAAGCATATAAAAATGTTGATATTCAATTTTTACCTGATGAAATTATTGATCAAATTAAATCTAATTCGATAAAAGAAATAGTTCCTCAAATTAGTCAAGTTATAGAAGTTTCAAATGACTTTTCATCACCAATTTTAATAGCTGATTCTACTATCAACAGTTTATCAGATTTTACAAATTATTTCATTAATTTAACTGAAAATATATTAACATTTTAATTAAAGTAGTTTGGTGTAAATATAATTATAAGTCTTTAACTTTTCTTATAAATACTGATAAATTAGTTTTTATAAGAAAAGTTAAAGACTTATAATTATCTGATAAAACGCTATTTAGAAAATAATAATAATATTTATATTGTTATTTTCTAAAATCAAATAAACTCAGAATTAAATCTTTAAAAATATTAAAAAAGATAAAAACATATTATTAAAACTTAAATAAAGGTATATACTTATTTAAGTTTTAATAATTATAATAAACTGGATATAAACGTAAAGGTATCGATTGGTAACCTAATATTTAGCTTCGTAGACAAAACTCGAACAAAATAATTCACAAAAATTAAATTCAAGGAAATTTTAAGAGAGTTTGATCCTGGCTCAGGATGAACGCTGGCGGTATGCCTTATACATGCAAGTCGTACGGGAGTTTTTAACTCAAGTGGCGGACGGGTGAGTAACACGTAAGAATTTGCCTTTAGGAGGGGGATAACAACTGGAAACGGTTGCTAATACCCCATATGCTTTCGAGTGAAATGGATTTCCGCCTAAAGAGAAGCTTGCGGCTGATTAGCTTGTTGGTGAGGTAATGGCTCACCAAGGCGACGATCAGTATCTGGTTTGAGAGGACGATCAGACACACTGGAACTGAGACACGGTCCAGACTCCTACGGGAGGCAGCAGTAGGGAATTTTCCGCAATGGGCGAAAGCCTGACGGAGCAATACCGCGTGAGGGATGACTGCCTATGGGTTGTAAACCTCTTTTTTCAGGGAGGAACACAATGACGTGTACCTGAAGAATAAGCATCGGCTAACTCCGTGCCAGCAGCCGCGGTAAGACGGAGGATGCAAGTGTTATCCGGAATCACTGGGCGTAAAGCGTCTGTAGGTGGTTTAATAAGTCAACTGTTAAATCTTGAGGCTTAACCTCAAAATCGCAGTCGAAACTATTAGACTAGAGTATAGTAGGGGTAAAGGGAATTTCCAGTGGAGCGGTGAAATGCGTAGATATTGGAAAGAACACCGATGGCGAAGGCACTTTACTGGGCTATTACTGACACTCAGAGACGAAAGCTAGGGTAGCAAATGGGATTAGATACCCCAGTAGTCCTAGCTGTAAACCATGGATACTAGATGTTGAACAGATCGACCTGCGCAGTATCAAAGCTAACGCGTTAAGTATCCCGCCTGGGAAGTATGCTCGCAAGGGTGAAACTCAAAGGAATTGACGGGGGCCCGCACAAGCGGTGGAGCATGTGGTTTAATTCGATGCAACGCGAAGAACCTTACCAGGGTTTGACATGATACGAATTTCTTTGAAAGAAGAAAGTGCCTTTTGGAACGTATACACAGGTGGTGCATGGCTGTCGTCAGCTCGTGTCGTGAGATGTTGGGTTAAGTCCCGCAACGAGCGCAACCCTTGTTTTTAGTTGCCTTTTGGAACTCTAAAAAGACTGCCGGTTATAAACCGGAGGAAGGCGGGGATGACGTCAAGTCAGCATGCCCCTTACACCCTGGGCTACACACGTGCTACAATGGGCGAGACAATGAGATGCAAACCTGCGAAGGCTAGCTAATCTATAAACTCGTTCTAAGTTCGGATTGCAGGCTGCAACTCGCCTGCATGAAGTTGGAATCGCTAGTAATCGCTGGTCAGCTATACAGCGGTGAATCCGTTCCCGGGCCTTGTACACACCGCCCGTCACACCATGGAAGCTGGTTATGCCCGAAGTCGTTACTCTAACCATTTGGGGGAGGACGCCTAAGGTAGAATTAGTGACTGGGGTGAAGTCGTAACAAGGTAACCGTACTGGAAGGTGCGGTTGGATCACCTCCTTTAAAAAAGATAATATGTCGATTAATAAATTAAAATAAAAAGGGCTATTAGCTCAGTTGGTTAGAGCGCGCCCCTGATAAGGGCGAGGTCTCTGGTTCAAATCCAGAATGGCCCAACGGGGGTATAGCTCAGTTGGTAGAGCACCGCCTTTGCACGGCGGTTGTCAGCGGTTCGAATCCGCTTACCTCCACATCAAAATTATCGGATTAAAACGTTAATTTACTTTATATAAATAAACCTTAAATTCAAGGAATTAAGAGTTTATGGGGGATACCTTGGCATTCAGAAGCGATGAAGGACGTGGCTACCGACGAAACGCTTCGGGGAGCTGGAAACAAGCTAAGATCCGGAGGTGTCCGAATGAGGCAACTCAAAAACTACTTATTGAATACATAAATAAGAAAGAGCAAACCTAGGGAATTGAAACATCTTAGTACCTAGAGGAATAGAAAGTAAAAACGATTCCCTGAGTAGCGGCGAGCGAAACGGGAGAAGCCTAAACTTAATTTTAAGGGTAGCGGGACAATTACAAATGATTAAATGTAACAATTAGACGAATAGGTTGGAATCCCTAACCATAGAAAGTGATAGTCTTGTAGTCGAAAATTGAAACAATCAAATTGAATCCCAAGTAGCATGGGGCACGTGAAATCCCGTGTGAATCTGCGAGGACCACCTCGTAAGGCTAAATATTCCTGAATGACCGATAGTGAAATAGTACCGTGAGGGAAAGGTGAAAAGAACCCCGGGAGGGGAGTGAAAAGAACATGAAACCATAAACTTACAAACAGTAGGAGGACGACTAAAACGTCTGACTGCGTGCCTGTTGAAGAATGAGCCGGCGACTTATAAGTAGTGGCAGGTTAAAGCAGAGAATGCTGAAGCCATAGTGAAAGCGAGCCTGAATAGGGCGTATGTCACTGGTTATAGACCCGAACCCGGATGATCTAACCATGGTCAGGTTGAAGCTTAGGTAATACTAAGTGGAGGACCGAACCGACTGATGTTGAAAAATCAGCGGATGAATTGTGGTTAGGGGTGAAATGCCAATCGAATCCGGAGCTAGCTGGTTCTCCCCGAAATGCGTTTAGGCGCAGCGATAAATGTTTAAACTTAGGGGTAAAGCACTGTTACGTATGCGGGCTGGTAATTCGGTACCAAATCGTTGCAAACTAAGAATACTAAGTGTACAGTTTATCAGTGAGACTGTGGGGGATAAGCTTCATTGTCAAGAGGGAAACAGCCCAGAGCACCAGTTAAGGCCCCTAAATAATTACTAAGTGATAAAGGAGGTGGGAGTGCATAGACAATCAGGAGGTTTGCTTAGAAGCAGCAATCCTTTAAAGAGTGCGTAATAGCTCACTGATCGAGTAAACCTGCGCCGAAAATGTACGGGACTAAGTAATTTGCCGAAACTGTGCGATATATATTTATTATATATCGGTAGGGGAGCGTTCTGTTGTAGGTTGAAGTATTAGCGTAAGCGGGTATGAACGAAGCAGAAGTGAGAATGTCGGCTTGAGTAACGAAAATATAGGTGAGAATCCTATACCCCGAAAACCCAAGGTTTCCTCCGGAAGGCTCGTCCGCGGAGGGTAAGTCAGGGCCTAAGGCGAGGCT
>Ga0208923_1000010_pt1 | contig 64227 bp, 86 predicted proteins | sample ColrivemetaGS575_FD_187620 | JGI IMG/M metagenome (GOLD analysis project Ga0208923, IMG submission 187620) | Estuarine microbial communities from the Columbia River estuary - Freshwater metaG S.575 (SPAdes) (version 2) | ecosystem: Environmental > Aquatic > Marine > Intertidal zone > Estuary ...
ACTCATCACAGATGCACCACTCCTTTTGTAGCTCTAGGCACTCTTCATTACCCTCATCATCTATTGAAAACCATTCGCCTTTGTACTCATAAACATCCATTGTCGTCTCCTTGGTTGGGGTTCACTTCCATGTTGAGCAAATGGATAGGGGGCTGTGGACCCCCATCCTTTTCAGAATTCTTTGTTTATACGTGTGGATACGGTAAACCCCTATTTTTATAGGGGTTTAAGCTAAGCTAAGCTAACTTGTTTAGATTGTTGTATACCCTATTTATAGCATAGGATAAAGCTTACATGTCAAGCCTTATGGGTAGAAGCTCGACTTGATAAGATGCTTTAAGGTGTGGTTTTCCACCGCAGTCTTTACGCGGTGCAGGTTATGCAGATGGTGCTGCGCCTTACCAAAATCATCCATAGAGAGGGCCATACCCTCTGCCTTACCTAGCTCTAGGTATGCTGCCCTAAGGTGGTAGCATGCTGAGCTATCAGCTTTCCTAGTCTTACGAACGGCCTCATGCAATGCCTTATAAATTCTCTTGTTTGCGTACTTGTCGTTGTTGGTCATCGTCGTCTCCTTGGTTGGGGTTCACTTTCATGTTGAGCAAATGGATAGGGGTTTGTGGACCCCGTTAGCCCCTCCTTACATCGGTGATCTGGTCATCATAGCCCCAGTGGTCTTCCATACTAAAGCCTGGTCTCCCATTCTTTATATCTTCGTCCTTCTCAATTACTACGCCAGTCCTCTTAGGCCCACAAAAAGGCCGGTAGGTGATAGTATCTCCTACCTCATAGTCTAAATTCTTTGCCATCTTGTCATGTCTCCTTGGTTGGGGTTCACTTTCATGTTGAGCAAATGGATAGGGGTTTGTGGACCCCTAGTAGCTGCTTACTTTCTCTATCCTAGACCCCTTCGGTATGGTGCCTGTTATCTGCCTTACAATACGTCGGTAGTCTGCCCTACCTGTAGCGTATGCACCAATACTTGCCGTGTATGGGTAGGCCGGAAAGTATATAACATACCAGCCTTTACCTGTCGCGTCGTCGTCCATACTATAGCCTTCCTTGTCTAGCCCTACCAGACGCATATTTAGCCCTTCTAAGGGCCTTTTGTTTTTCGTGGTACGCTATGACTCTTTTACGCCAACTAGGCGCATAGTCTCCTTTTGGTGGGTCACACGCATCAAGGATACTTATAGGGCAGTTTACCTCTACTGGTCCCATGTCTTCAGCGATATCTTTATAGCCCCACCTACCTTGATCTTGCTGCATTTTACACAACAATACCCACGTGGCGGACTCTCCTGTGGCCTTGGTAGTTGATTCCACGGCAAGCCATAGGTTGTTACCTACTAACCTATCTAGCTTTACAACGCTAGTGGAGTTAGGCCCATCCCATTCAGCACTCTTTACCATCTCTTTACGAAACTCTTTCTTATCAGTCTGCCATCCGTATAGCCATCCCATCGTTGTCTCCTTGGTTGGGGTTCGAATTCATGTTGAGCAAATGGATAGGGGTTTGTGGACCCCTATCTCCGGCCGTAGGTCATTAAAAATCGCTCCTTCTTAGCCCCCTAAGGGTATAGGGGTCTGTGTTAGCCTCGGCTATATCTCCGAGACATTCGTAGCAGATACCATCTTGGTGGTCATCCCTACCATACTCGTCGTTGGAGCTGTACACGTCACTAGTAAATAGGTATACGTCACACGAGTCACACTGGCGGTAATTCTTCTCAACGTAGTCGCATAGGATATCAATAAGATCCTTACTCTCACCTACATGTAGGGATAGCATTGAGGTAACATCAATGTAGTCGTCCTTATCGTTGTTATGGGGTTCATCGAAGGGGTTAGTCCACAGGATAGTATCCTTGGTTACTTGGAACTCGAATCCCTCACTCATAAGGTAAAAAACAAATTCTTTGGTTCGCTCTTGCATCGCCGTCTCCTTGGTTGGTGGTTTCGAATTCATGTTGAGCAAATGGATAGGGGTTTGTGGACCCCTATCTGGCTAGGGTTTCTAGGTAGCTGGGTCCACTATGACTATTTGTTGACGTAGCTCCTGTATAGTACCCTTGGCAAATGCCTCCCAATCTCCGGAAGGGCCTACAATATCGGTGTATAGCATCACCTGAGGCGGTGACTTGCCCCACTCATTGTCATACCCCCTAGAGTAGTAGCTATGGGCTCTAGAGACACGGAATGTATCACCAGGGAAATTTTTAAGGCCGAATTCTCTAGGGAATGTAGATGCTACCTCATCGATTAGTGCCTCTTCCTCTTTATACGTTAAAGTATGTAGCGTTGTTGTCACGTTGTCTCCTTGGTTGGGGTTCGAATTCATGTTGAGCAAATGGATAGGGGTTTGTGGCCCCCGAAGGGAGGTAGTTTTTTCTCATACCTAGGAGCCCCACACACAAGTTACTGCTAGCCCCACTACAAACTAGCAGCAATCTTCAACAAAGCCTCTTTTAGTTGCTTAGTAGCATCCACAGGTTTCTGTGGTCCCTCACTCATAACGTCACTAATATCTATGTATTCCTTGAAATCAACGTCTCGAAGGTAATCATCAACTAGGCCGTCAACCTCAAAATAGTCGGCAAAATCAATTTCTTGAAGGCAGTCATCTACCTTACTGTGCATGTCAAGGTTGTCGATGCAATCCTCTACCTTGATATCGATATCGAAGGTATCTAGGGCCCTCTCTACCATAGATTCCAGCTTAGCCTCTACGTTGTCTGTCACTGTTTCTGTGATGCTATCAAAGCCTTTCAGCTTATCTATGGCAGCCTCTACAGCAGCGTCAATCTTAGCACCAAGGGCTTTGTTGAAAGCCTCAGTGAAAATCTCTTGAAAGTTACTCATTGTCGTCTCCTTGGTTGGGGTTCGAATTCTTGTTGAGCAAATGGATAGGGGGCTGTGGACCCCTATCTCTTGCGTATGTCTAGGGTACCCGGCTTAGTTGAGGCCAGGTGCTGGGCATGCCAGCAGTTAATAAACCTACCCCTATCATCCAGCAGGATAACTACCTGCCCTATGACGATAGGGGTAACTGCATACTGGCTAGCAGGTTTCTTTACAAACTCACTCTTTAGGAATTCAGGGGTAACTGCATACTGGCTAGCAGGTTTCTTTACAAACTCACTCTTTAGGAATTCCATATCCTAATGGTTATGGTAGCTAATATTCGCTACTTTCGGGCTCCAGCAAGCGCGGCACGATCCACACTCACCCCCCCTTTTAGGAGCGCCACACACAATAGACTCACCAGGCTTACCTAGGTGCTCTTTAGTATGCACAGTACTAGTGGGCAGTCCCTCAAGCCCTACACTCTTAGGGGGCTTGGTATCAAGCATGGTAGCGCTAAGACGCACGCATAGGTTGCTGGGAAGCTTGCGTGACATATGTACTAGCTTGCATAGAGGGCCACACTTATCGTTGTGGCCGCCTTTCCATTGCTTTACTACGTGGGCCTCCCTAGTAGGGATCCAGAATTTAGTATCTGGCAAGGCTTTAGCAATATCTACAATACTTTGTAGGTGAGATACCCCTTGGATATCCCCCGCGTCATGCCAACGAAATACGTCACTAGAGTAGTGGCGGATAAGGCGTACCATAGCTGGTACCCATTCAGGCTTAGAGATAGACGCCAATCTATTGTATTGGGCGTTCTTTACCTCTTTGTACATAGTGTAGTGCCCTTTCAAGGCGTAACATCCGTGACATACCGATCCCTCTACCTCTTGTAGCGCACCACCGATCCTACACTCTTGGGGAGGTAGGCCATAGGCGTAGCCAGGCATTTTAGAGGGCTTAGATAGCCCACCTACGAAGGATTTAAGGGCTTTAAGAGTAGCAGTTTCAACATTAAACATCGTCGTCGTCTCCTTGGTTGGGGTTCGAATTCTTGTTGAGCAAATGGATAGGGGGCTGTGGACCCCCTATCCTGGGGTCTGATTAGCTGATTTTCATCCCTCTAGAGGTCTTCAAAGGGTAAGCCTCTAGTAGCTGGTCATCGGTAAGCAAAGACTCAATGTAAGCCTTATTAGCTACCTTAGACACCTTGTCAAACACTGTAGCAGTGTGCCCCCCGTTGGTGCTATGGGTCTTAATCTTGTTATCACGTAGAGCAGCCTCTACTAGCTTGCGAAGCTCTTTCTTCTCCTTACCTACGATACGCTCTTGGGCTTGGATAGCTGCTAGGCGGTCAATAGCATCGTCTAGGGTGATAGTTACCTCACTATCAGCGATAGGCGCAATAGCTAGTGTCTCAATAGTTGAAAGTTTCATCGTCGTCGTCTCCTTGGTTGAGGTTCGAATTCATGTTGAGCAAACGGATAGGGGTTTGCGGACCCCAAAAGTAGGCAGTTTTATCTCATACCTAGGAGGCCCACTACGAAGACTACCCTTAGCCCCAATACAAACTAAGGGTAGACAAGAAAGCAATCCTACCAGATTGCATACACAAAATCATATTCACTGAGGTAGTCCTTACCCCATCCACTAGTGGTATAGCCATATTTGCGGTGAGCTTTCTTAAATGCCTTGGATAGCTTAGTTAAAGCCCTGGCCATGTTATTGCCGATCTCACGCTTAGTATATGGACACTTATCGTCCTTCTTATGGTTGTCGTACCCTTCCATACGAGAGAAGGATACCCTAAAGGGTGTGCCCCTCATCTTAGCTACTAAGGCATCCTGGCAAGCCCCTCTACCTTCAGTGTCACAAATACCACTACTGGCATACTTATTCCACTCTTCTCTAAACTCCTCTAGGTGTGGCCTAATAAAATCATATGCTTTGGATGTATCAAAGTCACTCATAGTATCACCACTTGGTTGGGGCAAAGGTTACGGCACCATTAGCATTAACAGAAGCAAAGGACCAGTTAAAATCTACGTTAGTTAGGTCGTGGCCCTCGCCACTTACCCATGAGCTGTACTTGTATGGGTTATACTTAGCCACACTACGATAGCTAATTTCCATAGTGAACTCATCTAGGTCGCCTTCAATCCAGGCATGCACGTTCTTACGCTTCTCTTTAAGTACTCGCTGCCTTCCAGCCTCACGTACCACAAACTTAACGTTGGTTAGATGCACCCTATCAGGGTGACCTACTACGCGCCAGCCTTTCTTGGCTGGTACATACGCCTGCATGGATAGCGTACCAGTGTGCAGGTTTCGGTATACTCTTACTCTCATTGTCGTCTCCAGTGTTGGGGTTCACTTTCATGTTGAGCAAATGGATAGGGGGCTGGGGACCCCTGGTCCCTAATCGTACTCTAGGAAGTGGTCTACCACCTCCTTACTACCCCAGCAGTCACCAGGTAGCACATTGTACACAAACTGGAACAATAGTTGTAGGTTAGCTAAGGTGGTGGGGTCCGCGTTGGCTACAAACTTCTTTAGGTCGTTCTCTAGCAGGCCTGTTAAGGCGCTACCAGGTGCCAACTTGTCCTCTGCGTACTCAACTAAACAGTTGAGTAGGCGGGGGCTAGCGCCGTAGTTAATGTACCTGTTAATGTCGATTTCGCTTACTTTAAGTGTCATAATCTACCTCTTCTGTGGTTGGGGTTCGAATTCTTGTTGAGCAAATGGATAGGGGGCTGTGGACTACCAGGTAACTGTGGCCGTTACTTCTGAGATCTCGTGGCCGTCAAAGCACCACCGCCATAAGGTACCATCTTCTCCGCGCATCTGAATGTAAGACTCAGACTCAATAAAGGGGGCTAGAACTCCGAATAGGGTTTCTTCGCTACCAATCTTGTTCCCATCGTAGTCTAACCCGACGATGTTACCATTTGAGTCATTAAAGGTGTCCCACCCAAAGCAATCGAACACCTCTTCTAAGGTGTCGCTATTCAGCACCGCTGTCTTGGTGACCCACCGGTAGCCGTACTCCATCTTACGTGTGAAGTCCTTTACCTCTGCTAGGGCCTTAGCCTTTTGGTCGAAATTAACAGTGAAGGCGTGGTCCTCCAGGTCCATGTAATATCCCATATCGTGTCTCCTTTGTGGTTAGTGGTTTCGAATTCATGTTGAGCAAATGGCTAGGGGGCTGTGGTCCCCTATCCCTTACTCTTAGTTGTACACCTTAGCTTCGATACGTGAGGATTCTTCATCAAAGCGTGATAGTGCCTTAGTTTGCATATTCTCAAAGCACTTGGCTAGGATCATAGCGCAGTGGTCGTCCTCTATTGAATTGATCTCGTCTAGCAAGTCTTTAAACCTGCCACAGGTACCTATGGCATCATATGGCCCAGTGAATTCTGCCACCACACCTTGCAGCTCATCCATAGTTCTAGTGGCCTTAATGCGGGCATCAAACTCTACATGTATGTCAAAGATGCGGTCATTTAAAGCAAAGTATGACTTTTGCTTCTCGGTTAGCCCGTCCTGGGCTTCCTCTGTGATAATATCAATGCTCTTACGGTTGTCACTCATCTAACATTCTCCTTGTGCTGAATCGGTTACTTGCCTGCCAACGCCGTCAACTACTACGTAGCCACGGTACTTCTTGGCACTATCTAGGTCTATTGGTTCAAAAGAACTCTCTAGTAGCTGTTTAGCAGCACTAGCAATAAGAAACCTATCGTTGTCTGAAAGGTCTTCCTCATTTAGAAGAGCGGTAGAGGCTGCATCCATAGCCTCTTGTGTGATGGAGTCACTATCTACGGACACGGCAGATAGGATGCGGGAAACCCGCATGACTTGTTTCGCAAAATCGCTGTTGTTCATCTCACTCTCATGTTGAGCAAATGGATAGGAGGCTGTGGCCCCCTACTTGCTCTTTCTGGCTGTACGTGGGGCTCCTACCCGCACACTCCACAAACCGTTTCGGGTACTAAGCCAACCTTTACGTTGGTATGTCTTTAGCATGGGCACCACGTTGTTGTCCTCTCGCATGGTAAAGCCGGCGGCTGTTAGCGCCTCGAATACCTCACGTGAGGTCGCGCCGTCTAGGTGCCAACATGTTGAAAAAATAATGCTTGATTTACTCTGCTTGTACGTATTCATATCTAAATAATCCATAGTAGGCTAAATCCTACTTGCTGTGGCAGGGAGCCTACGCTGAAGCTGCTCCACTACCTGGTTAATACGCCTCAATATGATTGGGTTATCGCACTTTTTAAAGTACCAAATCCCGCCTCGCTCTATCCTACGTTGGGTACATTGCCCCTTTATCTTTCCTCTTCGCACGTTCACTACAACCCGTACCTGTAGCTCTGTTACGTACCTTGTGGAGGCCTCAAAATAGTACCTCTCCCACTTCGTGGTTACCTTATTGCGGGTAATGAAGTCTACCTCAAACCCTAGGGATACCAGTACCTCAGCCGCAACCCCCGCGTCGGAATCTAGGTAAGTAGACTGCTGGTATGGCACCACCTCAACATTGTATCGGTCATAGTCTCTCTGTAGACCACACCCACCTAGCGCGTAGGCTAGGGCGGCCCATACAATACCCGTAACTACTGCTGAGTACCATAGTAGTAGGAATACATTTTCTTCTCTGTTATTCATCACCATCCTCTGTTCTTGGCCACTACTTCGGCCTGGTTAATAACCCCCCAAAACGCTGTGTCTGAGTGGTCGGGGCACCCACTATGGTTAGCGTCTAGCTGCATGTACAGGCAATGGCCAAACTCATGCAACAAAGCACTACCTGTGGTACGCTCTGGGTCTAGGTCGCTTAGCGCTACGTACATCTCGGAGCAACTCCAAGTAATGCCGTGGTAGCACCTTCCTCTCCATATAACCGCGTACCTACCGTCTCCTGGGCAGGTCGTGTCGGCCCAGTATACGGTGGTGTCTGGTAACAAGTCTCCAAAAGAGGTGCCATACTCATCTTCTACCATACGTAGCGCCGTGAGCATAGCTTTATCTTGGCTAGGAAGCTCTGCAATGCCAGACACCTCAACACCACGCCGCTCTGGCGCGGTAGGTGTACAGGCAGCCAAGCACGCCAGCAGTGTTACCGTCTTCATCTCAGTTCCTTGTTGAGCAAATGGATAGGAGGCTAGCGCCCCCACAGGCAAACCCAGGCATTATGACACCCCGATAGGTACGTAGGACAGCACGTCATAGCCACCTCTGTTACGCTTCTTAATCTTCACCTTGCTGAACTTGCCACCATCCAACTGTAGCTGCTTGTAGATGCTGGCCTGCTCATAGCAGTCAAAGCTCTTAGTGCCTGCCCGCTTGTTACGTGGCTCGTTAGTTGCTACTACTCCTTGGTTAGTTGAAAACATTTTTATCCCTTGCTTTGTCCTTGGTATCTTGTGAAGCCTCTCCTAGGCCCTTCTCTGTTAGTGTGAATACTGGCTCCTGTAGGTCATCATCCCAATACATGACTGCACTGCCAGACCTAATAAGGTTGGCCGCTGAGAACGCCTGGATCAGTTCATCGAACCATTCAACTAAGCAACCCAATTCACCCTCAGGGATGCTACCACCACGCGCAGCTTGCGCACATTTAATAAACTCATTTAGCAACTCTAGTTGCTGTTCTGCCATTGTCTTCATATTCTTTAATTCCTATGATTAGTGTAATTCGTTACGTAGGGCGTCTCTAATGCTATCTGCGATTGCAGGCCCTACAGAGTTGCAGGCAAAGTACAGCCCGCACGCAGCATTAATATCTAGATCAGTATCTGCAACTAGGGAAGCCTCCGCGAACGTCCTTAGGACGTTCTCTATCTGCACGGCACCTATGTCTGCAAAGTTAGCTAGACCCACGTTGTGGCCCGCCTTAAACGATTCATCGATAAGAGCCAGTATTAGCTCTACTTGTGGCTCGCTAAACTCGTTGCACGTTTCTAACGTGGGCCTAAACTTCTCAAGCATGGTAGCTAGGTGCTCTCTCATCCCCATCGGCATGTCCACCCCACTACGCCAGCCCCTTGTTGACTACCCACTCAAGGGCAGCGTCCTTAACAGGGCCATCAGCCCCATCAGATATGGCTAGGTCTTTGACCCACGCCTTTAAGGGCACGTTAGTCATCGTGCTCTTCTTACTCCAGGCCTTATAAGCCCGCTTCACAATCTTACTCGGTTTCATACATATCCTCCTCTTCCTGCCTACACCACTCATCGAATGCTAAGTCGTATAGCTCGTCCATAGTTTCTTCTAAGTCCTCTAGAGGCATCTCACAGGCCCTACCAGGTAGGGCCCATGCAGCGAACGCCTTGTCAGAGAGGTAGATGACGGGGCAGTCGTCCGTGCCGCCCACTTGGGCGGCGTTGATAACGAACGTACGACCACGTACCTCTACCGCTACAGTAAAGGCCCGCACTTAAGCAGCCTTATAGTAACTCTCGATAGCCGAGGTACGTATGTATAAGGGGGCGGGCAGTTCTTGTGCGTCCTTGGAAGCACTTTTGAGGGGTCCAGTTTCATATACTACTGATGCATCTTCCAGTAAGATATCCTCAGCGTTAACTCCCTTTAGTGTGCCGGTATAAATGTAATTCATACACCACACCATTACTCGCTCACCTAGCAAGCCAACCAGTCCTTCGCCTTCAACTTCTTCCACATTAACTAATTTCTTCATTCTCTAATCACTCCTTCTCATTACTATTTAATTACCCAAGACCCAGACCCAGACCCAGACCTAGACCTAGACCTAGACCTAGACCCAGACCTAGACCTAGACCAAGACCAAGACCCAGACCCAGACCCAGACCCAGACCAAGACCCAGACCAAGACCCAGACCCAGACCAAGACCTAGACCTAGACCTAGACCCAGACCCAGACCTAGACCACTTTTGTTTTCTACTTCTCATTACTATTTAGCAAGCTTCTCTCGCTGCTCCTCAGTAAGGGGGGGCAGAGAAAGTTCACCCCGGCTAAGAAGCCCACCGGCTTGTTCCTCTAGGTCATCACCGAACCACTGCTTACGCTCGTCACCTAGACCCTCGTGTGCAGTACGAGTCACCGCGTTAAGTACGTCGGCTACACTATCGCCTGGCTCCTTCTCGTAGGAGGCCATTACCTTCTCAAGCAGCGCCTTAGGGCGGTTACGAGGTACGGCAATCTTCTTGTGCATAACAAGCCGTGAGAGAGACTCAGCGCCGTTTAGTGTCTCACCCGTCTTAGCACAGACGTACTTAGTATCCTGTGCAGTACCCCATAGGTGCTGAAAGCTCTCTACAGCTTCAGTAGCCATGCCTAGCCCTCTAGAGAACTGCTGTCGGAGAGAGTTGCGGTCCCCAGTGTGTCGGGTTCTACAAATCAGACTCTTCTGGGTAACGTAGATACCATTGGTACACTTAAGGCGGAAGGCCTTGAAGTGTACCTGCTGCCCCAGAGTACCATTATCAGAGGACCGCACCGAGATGATAATCTGGTGTAGGTCTCCCTTAACATCAAAGGGGCGTCCTAGTGCCGCGCTAATCTCGAAGCGCCCACCGTCGTCGAGGTACTTAATAGTCCCTCGACACTCCTTTGGTACCACCCGTGCAATCTCCGCTGCAATCTCGTCTGCATCATGTGACTGGTACCGCTCTGTAACTAGGGCGAACATGCCCCTAGTGTAGTCGGCAGTGGGCTTAAATGTACGCCCTACAAGCTCTGCGCGCTTGCGGTGGAGCCAGCTATTGACGTTAGACTTCATACGTGTGTCTACGTCGTTGGGTGCCTTAGCACACAGTTGGGACCATGCTTGGGGTAGCATATCAAAGCCGTTAAGCCCTGAGGCTACGGGGCCACCGTCCCGCCGTACCAAGCGTCCAGCGTTATCCACACGGAAATCCCCTACAGGGACTACAATGTCCTCACGCCGCTCAGCCTTGATACGTTCAATGAAGCCGTCACAGGCATCATTGATAAGAGGCTGTGCCTCTAGTTGTCGGTTGACGTGCTTAGCAAGCGCATCATCCTTTTGGTAGTCTCCCTTGGTGGAGAATCGTGCTCCCAGCGTGTCGCCAGTCATAGCACCAAATACATCAGAATCTTTCTCTACAATAAAATCACTCATAATCTTTCGTCCTTTTCCAGATTGTTGTTTGCCGTGTTGTCCGGCTTCACTTTCATGTTGAGCAAATGGATAGGGGCCTGTGGACCCCTACTTTTTCCTCAGCTTCTTGTACCTAGACCTAGCCCACATAGCTACAGCAGCCAAAATACTTACTTCTACAACTCCGCCGCATACACACATAGTTAGCCTTCTTCCTTAAAGGGGGTCATTTCTGCGTACCTAGTGTGATAGTGCGTGACATCAAAAGGATTCTCCTCATACCTAGAGTACCCAAAGAAGTCTGCTTTTGTTGTACGCAACCAGCTAAAGAATGCAGCGATCTCTCCGCCGTAGTTCTTCAAGCTACTAACAGACGTAAAGCAGTAGTCACCACTAAACTCTTCCTTCTCAATCATACTCTGTGAGAGAAAATTAGGGAAGTAGCAACTACAGCACCTACCAATAAATTCCCACCTAGATAAGGTAAAGAACGGGTGGTCTGGCAGCACCATACCTTCTGGTAGGGCCTCTCCATTGAATAGGAGGTGGAGGATCATACAGGCCTCTACCTCAGTTGAAGGGATAGACCCCGTAACCATAATTTCTGTGTACATTCCCATAGTTATTTACCCAACATCTTAGTTCCTGCGCCGATACCTTTGGCACCACCGCCGAGGCCCTTACCACCACCCCCTAGCCTAATGTTACTACCAGCTTTCCTACCGGCTTGCAACCCTTCTAGCGAGCTTACCTTGTTAGAAGAGTTGAAGGTGCCGAAACCTCTAGAGAGATCCCTGTAGTATTCTCTGATAGCCTGGTCGCCTTGCTCCACCTTAACAATGGCCTGTGATTTTAGGATATCCGCGTTCTCCTTCTCTTTAGAGAGGTTCTCTCTACGTGAGGCTGCAAGGCGCTTACGTACTACTACAGCCGCACCCTTCCTAAAGGCAGTCTTGTACCCCCTGGCAGACTCGCAGTCGCTCCATCGGTATTCCGCCCAGGACTTATCTGCTAGGCGGTTAATCTCCCGCACTAGGTACTTGTAGATGTACTTAACAGAGTCAACGTCACCCTTACGACCTACCATAACAGTGCGGGCACCGCTCCAGTAATACTTGCAGCCAAAAGAAGCAGCAACGCCAAAAGCAAGGTCAGCTTTCCACACCACCTTACGGTGTGCGCTACTGTCGATAGTATGTGACCCAATAACAGATGCAGTAGGATCGTCATCTTCATCCTCCAAGGCAGCTACACTAATCTGGTGCTGTGCCATAAGTGACGCAGCCATAGATGCAGCGTTGGCTGCCTCGTGCTCATTAGTTGATTTGCTCAGGTTGAGCAGTTTCTTAATCTTGTCTATAACTTTACTGTTCATCGTTTCCTCCCAGTGTTTGTGAGCTTCGTTGCTCAGACTCATGTTGAGCAAATGGATAGGGGGCTCTAGGCCCCCCGCATTGAAGCGGATTTTCCTACCTCCAGACGCTTATAACTGCATCTGGGTTGGCTTCGCACGCTGCTAGGTACCCCTCCACAAACGGCACAAAGTGTTCGTACATGCCCCAACCGTTAGGGCTGTTTAACTCCTTGAACCGTGGCGGGTCCGACTTTAGTAGGGCGATCCCTGCCTTGAGAATAGGCACTAGCTGCTCTGCATACACAATTCCAATCTCTTCGGGCCTCCACAATGCCTTGTAGATACCCGCCTCTTCTGCCATGTCACCTAAGTTGTGAGTGATGTTACTATCGAATACCTCTACTTCTCTTGTGGCTACTAGTGTTACGTCTAAACTCATTTGGCTACCCTACAGTTCTTAAAGCCGCAGGTCCAGTCGCCGTATGCCCAATCTGCGTGCAGTGCCCTGCCTCCAACAATGGCAGCTACTAAGAAGACAATTCCTGCCAAACTAATCCAGAAGTCTCTCTTCACCTTGCGGCATGGCGTGCAGCCACGAAACCCGTTACTCATAGGTACTCCGCACTTGTTACACTTCATCACAAACCTCCTTATTAAAGCCTAGTAGCTTGAAGCACCTGTTGGCCTGCTTGGCTAGTTGGTCATTTAGTAGGCCTAGTTCCCTGTCTGTCATATCCTCTACAGCTTGTGGATTGGCCTCTAGCCAGAACTCCACACGCTCAAGGCACTTAACGAGGATCTCGTTAGCTAGGTCCTTAGGTGAACACTTATCTCCATCTTCATTAACAATCATCCAAAAGCTCCCATGAACAGTACAGTGCCTACCAAGAAAAACAAGAAAATAAACACCATTTCTAGCACAAATCCTACCACCCTGACCAGGAATAGGAATAATTCAAATATATAGTAAAACAGCTCTCCGAGGTGGTACATTTTCAAAATCCTTTCGAAGAGTGGAAAACCCAGTCTTCACTCTCATGTTGAGCAAATGGCTAGGGGTCCGTGGACCCCTCCGCCTAATCCTCCTCATCGGCCCTACAAGGACCGAGGTGGTAGCGCGCAAGCACGCAGGGGTACCTACCTTTAGCCCACCCTAGACACACTCCAGGCTCCCAAGCCTTGTTTTCTCGGCTCCAATAGCTCCTATTTAGCATATCCACAGCCTCTTCCTCTGTGGTGGCTGATTTCTTCTCCACCTGTGGCGGAACCGTTACAACCTTCCCATCAGGGTACTTTACGGTAATGCTGGCAAGCTCCCCATAGAATACCGTAGGCTCGTCCCGCCACGGTGTACCTGGGTCGTCTGGTAGTAGTCCGCACCTGGTAGCCTGTGTGATAGCCATGTTGAGGCTGGCTACTGCCCCACAGAGGTGTGGTAGCCCACTTGCACCTATGGCTTGGCCCTCCTTATAGTCGGTATCTTCTGCATAAGCTGCTGCTTTCATACCCTCCACATCTGTCAGGTCTGGGTCGTCGGCCTGGTGGTATTCCATGCTATCCAGCGTGGTAAGGATGTGGCTAGCTGCTGCCCTTAGGTAAGCCCTTAGGCGTACGTAGTCTTCCGCCGTGGTAGCCATCTCTCTGGCGTAGTTGCCCCTGGTATACTTGTCGTCTCCGTACTCACAAGCCCTAGAACCGTACACTAGGAACGGTGTACGCATATGCGTGATGTCGGCCTTCCTGCTGCCTGACAATGCCTCTTTTAGATCTTTCTTTTTACTCATACTCCACACTCACACGATAAGTTATCGTAGTCCCCTTCTGCTGCGCAATCATACTCGTGGTACACGTACCCGTCAAATGGCGGTGTAACTATGCACCTACACTCTCCACACCACCTGAACCCATACCTCTCACCATCGTCTTTGTGGTGGGCCAACATGGCCGCCCCACTATGGTCGTGGTTGGGGTCCTGACAGGTGTACTCTCCCCTTGGGTTGGTACAGTCAAAATCAGTGTATACCGCGTCTCCCCACAAGTCCACAACTGTATTGTACAAACTGTAGCCAAGCTCCTCACCGTCTACAAATACCCTAAACCTTACCTGCAACTACGTCTCCTATCAAGTCACCCACCCATTTAGGGGCTGCGCCCTCTGTCCTGTGGATTATCCACTCTTCCTTTGTGGACGGCCTTATCTGGCCCTCGTACATGCAGTAGGTGTGCCTAGCGGACACAGACGACCACCTGCCCTTATCGTCACCGAATGAGGGGACCCAAGACTCTAGGTCCATCTTTACATCAAACCGGAAATGGTCTTTGACGAAATCCCTGGACACCACCGTCCCAGGGGCTCCTTCGATTAGGTGGTGCTTACTGCCGCGCCACCCAGGACTTTTTTCATTGGTAATCTCTGGAGTGTAGGAAAGCTCAATCCTGTCGCCTACCCGGAAAGGGCAGAACCTCTCGAACATGCTGTTGAAGGTCTCTACGATTCTCTCCATCTTATAGCCGCTTTGCAAGTCTAGCTTCTTATGCAAGGATCGTACCTCGCCTAAAAACTCGTCTATCTCCGATAGGTAGGACTCTACGTTACCCATCGCCTAGAATCCCCGCGATAGCCGTGAGCAGGATCTCCTCTGGAAGATGCGGTAGCTCCATTAGGATGAGCTTCTGCATCTTATCCCTATTTTCTTTGCAGTTCTCCGCACCCTCGAATGGCGCAAGAACCCTCTGTAGTCTGTCTTCAGTAGTACCCATGCCCTGTTTATAGCCCAGGGCATGGGCGGTGTCAAGAGATTATGCGATTGTTACAGAAACTCCGTTAGATCGGATGAGCACGTTGCCAGAGGCGTCAACCCAGATGTCTCCGTTGGCTGGAGAGGCAGAGGGAGCATTCCCTTAAGGTGGTTGAATGGGTTTGTTGGCATATAGACCTTGTTACAGCCTAATCCAGTTACTCACGCCGTCTGAGAGGAACTGGGCTGATTGCCCAGGAGTTAGAGCACTTAGCGCGGCTACGCTATCGATGGTGTCCGAACCGTCTGGGGTCACGTTGACGTTGTTCCCTCCGACTTCGTTCTTGATGATTACTATGTCGCCATTTGTGACAGCTGTGGTGGCTGGAAGTTGGGCGACCTTGTTGCCCGACGTTGTGTCGTGCCTAGATACCGTAGTGGCTTTGTAGTTTGGCTTTATTATGTTGACGGTCGCTGAGGCAGACAGGGTTGACATATTGTACCGAGTATTCGTGCCTATAACGTAACTGCTACTTACTACATCCGGCTGGTCCGGGTCAAACCTAGTATTAGCACCATCCAAGAAGTAGGTGAAGACCACCCCTGCCGCAGCTCCGAATACGCCAGCCCCTGTGTAGGAGCCCTCTCTTAGATTGAGGTTAGTCTGCGTTCCACTCACTGGAAGGTCCCACAGGGGACCTCCTGCTGGAGAGGGTACGTACACTCCCATTCCAGCTACCCCGCTTGTGGAAATAGCTGAAAAGTCGCCAGAGGTCATAGCAGAACCAGAGAAGAAGGGCACAGTACCGCCCTGCTCAATGAATGGACCACCAGGCCCTAAGAACAAGGTGTCCTGGTCCTCAAGCAGCATTGGGCTTGTAGCAGTCGCAAGGTTGTTGCAACGCATGTTTCCCTCAAACATCAGGAGCTTAATGAAGGTGGTACCCTCTGGGACGTTTATGGTCACACTTTCACCAGTGCCCCCAACCCACGCTACGTTTGTCATGTCGAAGTGTCCAGCAGGCAGTACGACGGGGGATACCACTGAGTCATCAAAGTAGATCCTAACGATTGCATTAGTGCCTAGCTGCCCCCGAGCTTCATCAAGCTGCGCGGACAAGTCTGCAAAGTCGTTGAATACGGATGGGCCAGTCTCTGTACCTCCTGGCTTGAAAGTCATAGCTAGGCTCTGCGAGGCTGCTGGCATACTACCAGCAGGGCCTTCATCCACTACTGTGTCGAGAGCGTCTACTAGCTCTTGTGGGATTAGTCCTTTGAGGTGAGTGAATGGATTGTTAGGCATAGGCCTATTCTAACACAAATTGACCGCATATAAATACCATTATTTGTCAACCTACTTTACTAGTAAATGGATCTACTCTTTTTTGTATACTGCTGAGGTGGCCAGGCCCCTCTTGGCTTTCTTCCTAGCCTGCCTACAGTCCCAACACCGTTTGGGGGTGTCGTACTCGTGCTTGGCGTAGAACTCCTGGTCCTTCTCCTTAAAGTAGAACTCCTTGTCGCAATCGCAGCACTCAAGATGTATACTAGGCATCCTCTTCCTCGCTGTCGTCGTCATCCTCTACTATCTCGGCATCATCGATGTCAGCAGTAGGTGCAGCTAGGTGCAGGTTTAGTTGTGAGGCGATTAGCGCCGAGGCAGCTTGCCCTACATCGCTATCATCCCACTTGGCAACTAGACCAATCTGTACCGTCTCTTGTACCATGTTCTCTTTACGCACTACACCGGTATCCTGTAGTGCCTTTCTTTCGTCATTAGTCGTCTGCCTGATTAGGTTCAGGGCCTTGATTCGCTGGTCGTTGTCGCCACGGTTGTACACCCTCCATGCCTCCTTGCGCACGTCATCGTAGATAGAAGTGTGCCCAGCTAGGTAATCCTCGCGGTCGTGGAACTCAATCTTCTCGCGCTTCTTACGTCGCACGTAGTCGATGTCACTCTTAACAGTAGCAATAGAGGTACCACGCTCGTACCCGCGAGCCACTAGGGTCTCACTAATCTCACGATAGGTCTTCCCGCGCTGCCTGAGGGACCACACAAACTCCCTGCGGTCATCTAGGTCATCCGCAGTGGTACGCTTCGCCATGGACGTAATAGGCTGCTCGTCGGTCTCAGGGTCTTCCTTAGGCACCTCAGCAGACTCAATCTCAGCCATGATAGCGTCTAAGTCTTGTACTTTGCCTTCTCCGCTACTCATCTGGCCCGTCCACTACTGCACCACAATTGCCGCACTCGTACCAGCCATCGTAGTGGTCAACGCAGCCCTCTTCGTCACAGGTAGTCCACACAGCAGAGACGTGCTCACCCATTAGGGGCTTACACTTCTTACCAAAGATGCGGTCGTAGTTGTCGCTATACGCTTTGTTGTTAGCTGGTGAGTTAAAACTCTTTTCAAGATACTTCGTCATCTGGCTCCCCATACGCAGACTCGATCTCACTGGAACACCGGTCGCAGTACATTGTGCTCTCCCAATTAACCTCCGCACGGGCCATTGTAGCCCCGTCTGAGATCTCCTCTTTTGCACACGGAGCGCAAAACACGCAGTCTTCGCTATCCATATAGAAAATTGGATACCCTCCTACGGATGAGAAGCTCCTTAGAGAGCCATCCTTCATAGTCAGCTCCTCCATCATCTCAGGTGAAATCATTAGTCGTCTCCTTCAGAGTCTTCCAAGCTAGCGATAAGGCGGGCATTCTCCTCGTCCCACCTCTTCATGGCATACTCATGCTCGGCCTTTACAGCGCGGGCGTACGCTCCCTTGTGAGGGTTATCCTCAGTTGGGCCTTCGTACTCGTAACTACCGTCTTCTTTTTTCTTTCCAATCATAATAAAATCCTATCCAAAAGTGAACAATGCAGTGGTTCTTAGCCTCTCTATAGCTACATTACAGTAACTAAAGGCATGGGCGAAGTGCGGGTCCCCACCGAGGTAGATCCACTCCATCTTACTCTTTCCGGTCTCCTCGTTCAAGACTGTTTCCTGCCGAACTAGCCTTTTTAAGTGGTCCCTAAGAGTAAGAGCCAGAGAAGTAGCCTCAAACCGGCCAGTTTTCTCGTTCCGTACCAGGGGCGTGAATTGCCCCACAGGGGGGACCTCCATAATGCCGTCCGTCCACTGCTTGAGGGCGTAATCTAGCACAGTGTACCGATTTAGCAAGACCTGATGCTTCATCCGAGTCTCTTTGGATCCCTTCCTGATCGCTTCCTTAGTCTTAGTCCTGTCGTACCACAGCACCATATCCTGGCCTGCGTCCTTGTAGTGTGCAATAAACACCTTACCGGGAAAGTCTCGTGCGAACTGGTAGGCCTCGTTGATGTTGGGCATGGCGTCGATTACGCACATACCCACGTTGAACTCAGTCATAAGCTCTCCTAGACGCTTAAAGGGAGACACAGGACCGTCCTCACCAGTCTTCTCGTTGTACTCCCAGTATATTGGGTTGGAGGACTCAATGACCTCGATATGGGCTAGCTGCTTCTTACCGTCCTTACCTCTACGCATAATGGTGACAAAGCAGTTACCTGAGTGCTGGTCAACCCCCATTGCGCAGCCTCCTTTTATCCTCCTGGAGGGTAGGTTAGCCTGCCATTTCAGGGTATCGTTGATGCACGAGTTGAACACGTCATCGGTGATAGGTCTGGCGTCCTCGTCTACGTAGGGCCTACCTAGCTTTCCATTGTAAAATTCTCGGATGTTAGTAGTAGTCTTGTAGAAGTCGAACAGGTCCTTTGGGGAGATGTAGTAAGAGTTAAGCTGCGTCACTGAGTAGGAGTTGAAATCCGCCCCAGGATTGTGAGCAATGTAATTTCCGTTCTGTACGTCGTTGATCCGGAACTTACACTTGGGGCACCGGTAGTACGTCTCCGTCGTGCCGTCCTTTAGCTTACGCTCCACTACGCAGTCCGGGAACACATCCGGGAGCACCACACCGTCTGGACAGTTGCAGGCGGTATGCCACGTAAGCTGAGTACCTCTCATGAATCTAGCGTGGATATCCGTGTCTGGGTAACCAGCGGTACTCATGTAGATCTGCACCTTGTGGCTAGAGTGAGCAATGCGCTCCTGTACCTGATCGATATCAGCCGGGTCAATAAGGCGGACCTCGTCGAAGGCTAGGATGTCTAGTGGTACGGAGTCTTTAGAGGCCTTACCACCCATGTACAACATGTATAGCGAAGAGTCCGTACCGTGGACGTTTCGTATCTGCTTTAGCCCCAGGGTGTTGGTATCCGTCAGGTTGTCGGACAATTCGTCATTAGACGCGATAAGGGGGCCTAGTCGAGCCTTGGAGAGGTCCTCCACACCGCCACCGGTTGGGAAGTACAGGGCAGCGTTAACCTGCTTGTACCGGGCGTACCATAGCAGTCTAAGAAGCATGTATACGGTAGCGCCTAGCTGTGCAGCCTTCATCCAGACTACCCTACGGCCGTGGTCCATGTAGATGGGAAGCAGGTAGCGGTGGGTCTCAAAGTTAAAGTCATGGCCGTCCACCTTGACTCCTGAGAACTGTGCCCACAGCGCGAAGTTGCGACCCATAAGCGCCCTAACATCGTGAGAGCTAGACTCCGCCAGAAACTTCTGGATGTCTAGCTGCTGCACCCCTTTGTTGAAGGCAGGGGCCTTGTTAGGCATGTGCTTCTTAGCAGCAGCGTTGACGATGTCCTGCGCGCTAGGGGGGTCCTTCTTTTTACCATCACTCAAGGAGGTCCACCCTGTCCCTGTCGTTCTTGATAAGGCCCTTCTCTATGGCCTCCATAGTAGCTGCAGCCCACTTCCTAGCATCTGGAGCGCTCCACATGTAGAAGTAGTCAGGCCCACCAAAAACTCTAGCCATTTTGGAGGTGAGACGCATAGCTATGTCGAGGGTGTAGGGGCCATAGATCTCGTACCGGACCAGTAAGGTCTGAGTGTACGCCTCCCTCTCAAACTTAGCCCGCATGGTCCTCTTTGTTGGGAGCACCAGCAGGTAGCAGAAACTGAATGTGAGGAAGTTCACCAGCCTAAGCACTGGCAGGTCAAAAAACCTAAATGGCCATCTCCTGAATTGCCGCATGTGTACCAACTCATGACGCAGCACCTCGTACCGTAGGCGAGGTGAGCGGTTGTACCAATCGTCTGGAACGTACATCCGCTTACCTATAGTAGTGGTGTAGTGCGAAGAGTCGAATCCTTTAGAAAAGACTCGTATAAGGGCGTAGATGGCGCGTATGCACCTCGAATTCTTATGAAGAATCACCCTTACCCCGGGTATTTCTAGCTTTACCCTGTCTAGTAGGGTGGTGTACCTGTCGGTTACCACAGTGCTTCGTCCTGTGTAGCACAAAAGCGTACGTCGAGGAAGCATTTGACTCGGTCCTCTGTCAGGACTGGGTGTTCTTGAAAATCACAGGCTTCCGCTACAAGTACGAAGTAGTCCTCATAGCTGACCGTAGTACCACACCCGGAGCAGTAGTTCCTGGCACCCTTGAAGCTGCCATCGTTTCGCTTGAATGTTTGACGCCAGACAAACCCCCGGCAGTCTTGGTCCGGGCAAGGCACCTCAGGGCTGTGTCCGGTATATTCAGTTACTCTTTTCATATTATTTCCTCTGTATTAGCCAAGACATTCCTACTTGGAACCGCCGAATGGCGAACCTGTCCCTGACTTCCCACATATGCTCTAGTGTAGCAGCTATGCCAAGCTCCTGCAACACCTTGACTAGCCTAGTTCGATTCGGGATTACTACCTTACCTAGGAAAAATACCGCCTCATGCGGCCGAAGTCTCGCGATGTCACGGTTGGTTAGCCTCCTAGAGACAAACTCCTTGGTGTCTACCCCGTAGCCTGTAGCCAAGTCATACGCCTCTATAGCGTCGTCACACGCGGGACTCAGAGCGATAACTCTACCACCGTTCTTTACCACCCTCGCAGCCTCGGCCACCAGCGCCTTACGGTCCCCAGCCTCATACCTGTCCAGCACGTTTGTCAGGTACACTACGTCGAATGAAGCATCCGGGTGCTGTATTGACATCTGCCCCTCCTCAAAGTACTCCCAGCTGTGGTGCTCCACCCCTTTGGGGAAGTGCGGGCTGTCTCCCTGCATAGCCAGTGTGAGCACCCTACTGGAGCCTCCCAGGTCCTTTGACAACCAGTTACCCGGCTCTGCTCTGTACGTCTTCAGTCCTAGCTGCGGACCCTCTAGTGCTGGCTTCATTATTCAAAATCCTTGTCACACAACGGGCAATGCCACCCAAATTCTCCCTGGTCCACAGATGCGGCGTCACGGCAGGTAGGGCAGGTCTTCTCCAAGCCGACAGCGTAATGCTCGGCCTGCAGGGCAGCAGACACAAGCTCCAGTGCTTCGTCTGGAACAGCCTCTATAGCTTCCAACAACCTACGGTATCTGTGCACCGCGTGTTTGTATGCATCTCGCTGGCTCAGAGCCCGCTCCTTGAGAGCCTTCTCTCTGCCGAGAATAGTCTTTATCATTTAGTATACTATGTCCTTTGTTAGGTAAAAAACTTCATCAGCGTAGTCCTCGTAGAGGGCAGTTGCCGCTGGACTCTCGAAAGTGAGCACGATGACATTCTTACCCCTCGATTGGAGGTATGTCAAGAGTTTTTCGAACTGCTTGGTGCCTGCGGCCAGGACAAAGGTGTCGTAGTGGTCAAGCCAGTGCATGGCGTCCACCGTGATCCCCGACGTCCAGTCATCATGCACGGAGACTGGGTGGTCGCCTGCGACCGCGTACTCCACTTGAGAGGGTTTTACGTGGTACTCAAGAGAGTCCAGCACGTCCTGGAATGTCCCGTGTGTATTTCTCTTGTGGGTGACAATGTACGCCGAGGCGGTCACCTCCACAGTGTCGAGGCACCCTCTGATGGAGACGACTACGTCCCTTAGCACTTCAAAGTTTATGCGAGCTTGCCTACCGTGGCAAGTTCTACAGGCCTCCCAAAGGGACGCTACGTCTACGGCAAGCCACACTCTATCCTGGTCAGTCACTTTTCACTTCTCTAGTTCTTTCTCCCCGCAAACACACTTCATCAAAATCTTCTTACAAACTGGACATACGTCCATGGGCTTATCTTCTTCTTTACTCATCGTCAACATATTAGTCTATCCTCCCAAATAGTGCTGGCCGCTCGCTTAGCAGGTCTTCAAGCACAAAAATTAACACCTGCTTGCCATTCCGGTCTACTGTGTAGAACTTCCTAGAGCCCTTAGCAAGCCTGTCTGCTAAAGGCGCTCCGGGGCAGGGCATATTGTCACGGAACACCATAACCATAGGCTTCTGTCGATTCTTCTTGAAAATCAACATAGGGAGCAGGTCGTCTGGAGTCTCATCTACCGTCTGCTCCCACCAACTGTGTATGATGCAGCCATCGTTCAGTAGTAGCTGATCCAGGGTCCAGCCCTCCTGATGCTTCAACTCCAAGCACCAAGGAAAATCACGGTTAGTCGTGATGATGTCACCAGAGGCGTTAAACCCTTGCTTATGCTGGGGCCTGCCCCACCCACCAGAGCCAGGGCTACGGCAGAACTCCCCCTTATCCCACCACTTCTGGAACTCCTTAGCCAGCTTTAGCTCAAAGGACGATCCCTTGCGCTTAGACTTCTTACCGGCTGCAACTCTTGTAGGGTCTTTAACCACTGCTCGTCTCCGCGCTACCTCTAAAAGAGGATAGATCGGGCTCAGGAGGATTCTCTAGAGCGTCCACCACTGCCTGCTGGAGGGGCGACATCCCAAACTCTCCTTCGTAAGTACGCGGCCTAGCTTTTCGCTCCTTGCGGGGCTCCTCAGCGGTGATTTCTACCACCCCTGGGTGGTTCTCGCACCTAGTCACGGTAGGTGCAAAGCACCCACCGCACTTAGGGCAGACCCAGCCCATGTTAGAGGTCATTCTTTGTCCTTAAAGACAGCACGTGAAATAGCAGATGCCCCAACGATTATAGTGAAAATACCCACGAACCACACGGTTACCACAGCCGCTGCTACGGCGGAGGCCGCTACTCCGTGAGTAACTATAAAGTACCCTAAGAATATAACAAGAATGATACCAAGCTCTAGGAGAGCCCTCTTATTTTCAACCTTCATACAAACTCCTCTTCGAGTTAACAGGCACCGACACTGCTTCCTCGCCAGTCCAGCCATACCTCAGCCTTGCGTATATAGTGTTTTTACCTATACCGCTCTCTCTGGACCACTCTGCCACGGTCTTCTCAACACCGCCGCACGAAATTAACACATTTGACCTTTTATTATTTTCTTGCTGTACTTTAGTGGCCCACCTACAGTTTTCTGGTGAGTAGCCAACGTTGTTGTCTATCCTATCCAATGTATGTCCGGGAGAAGGCCTCTTTCCAATATCCCTTCGGAACGTAGAGAAGTCACTCCACTCAGGGCAAACTTCTATACCTCTACCTCCGTATAGTGAGTAATTATTGTTATTCTTGTTCCTACACCTCTGCAGCATGCCTCTCCAAACTCGATATTCTGGGGAATTTGTAAAGCCGTGCGTAGTCACTTTATCGAGCCTGTAGCATCCACACGACTTAGAGTGTCCACGGTTCAGATCCCCAGTACTTGACACCGACTGTCCGCCGCAGGAGCAGTGACATCTCCACATCTTCTTACCGTGCTTTCCATTAGCTCTCTCAACCACTGTAAGCCTGCCGAACACGTCCCCTATCTCTACAGACTTTCTCATGGCTTGTACAACGATCTGGAAACCTCGTCGGCCTCCGTGTTCTCTGCCCTCGGGATCCACTTGAACTCCACCTCCGAGAGGCTGAACATCTCGCACAAGTTCCAGATCTGCTCTCTAAGACGCCTCAGAGTACCGTTGTTACACTGCCAGCGGTCGCTACACTGCTCTACCACCAACTTACTGTCCGAGTGGACCACCAGCTTCTCAGGGATGATGTCCCGGTCGTATGCCTCATTTAGGGCCTCCTCAAGAGCGCCAATCACTGCCGAGTACTCGGCAATATTGTTAGTCATAGTAGGAGACTTGCCCAAGTCCACGGTCCCCTCTATGGGGGCGCTAGACAGTCCTTTAATAACGTAACCCCCTACGCCGTGGCCCCCGGGGTTACCACCCTCGATGCTACCATCCGTCCAGATGTTGACTACCACGGCTACGCCTTAAACTTCTCAGCGGTACGTAGGGCCTTGATCTCTTTGCTGATGTCCGCGTCGGTAGCCGACGCTACAATAGCGTTTTCATCAGTCCCACCAAAGATCTCATACATCTTCTTGACTGCCTCAGACGACTTCTCCACACCTAAGCTCTTAAGGTACATATGCGCCTTCAAGCTCCTAGCAGTGTCCAACCCTAGCTCGTGAGATTTGTGATCGACCTGCTCTACGGTAGGCTTCTCAATCACTGCCAGGTCAATAGATTTGTCTTCATCGTTTACTGCCGTGTGGATATCGAAGTTATCATCGATAAACTTAATGTAACGTTCAGACTGGTTCAGTAGGAAAAGGATCCGTAGGTATAGGTCCTTCTCAGACGGGATCATTGAGGCGATCTTATCGCCAATAATGTCCCCCAGGTCGATTGTCGGAATTTCTTCTGTTTCTTTCTTCTCTTCGCTCATATATAAAACCTTTCCAAGTAGCTATTTACTGTTGAATTGTACTAGATCCGTGTTTCTTTGTCACGTGTAATTCGTTTGTAAATCTAGTTTTTAGCCCTGAATTGTGCGTAATGCACAATATAGTCTCGTATTCCGTCACGGCACTCTGCAACAGCTTAAATACCGCGTCTATCCCCTCTGCGTCTAAATTCTCAAAGGGCTCGTCTAGGCCCCGAAATCTGATTGGTTTAGATGCTCTAGTTGCAGCCAGATCAGCCAAAGCCCACCCAATTGCAACATCAGAACGTCTGCGCTCACCAGAAGAGTTGCCTTTATAAACGTCCGCACCATTCGCATTAACCACTGATACATTGAATTTCTCCCTGAGGGACCCATCCTTGTTACGAGTCTGTGTCGAAAACCTTATTGTTAACGCACCGTCAGACATAATATCCGCATATTTCTGGGCCCTCTTATTCAAGAATGGTACCACATTGTCAAGGATATATGACTTCAAACCCTTGTTACCAAAGCCCCTTTCCCAGAATCTAAGACCCTTTAGCTCAAGCTCCGCAGCCTTCACCTTATTCTTTAGGAGCTTGGCGTCCTTCTTACGATTCTTGATGTCTTCCTTACCACTCTCGATAAGCTCCAGGTACGGGTTCGCAGTGGACTCCTTTGACCCGATAGCGTCTTCCAGGTCCTTCATCCTCTGCTCATATGAAGGGAGGAATGATGCCTTGCTACGGGCGTTCTGCTCCTCCACCTCTAGACCATCCCTAGTGATGTTCAACCCTCTCAGAGCGTCCCTGAGTACCCCTAGCTCTGCCTCGTGAGGGGCACGCTCGGCCTCCCCTGCGGCGAGTAACTTACCCTCTAGCATAACCAAGTTAAGGATAGTGTCGTTAGCATCGTCTATCAGGCTCTCTAAACTCTGAATCTGCTCGTCTGCGGTGTCTGGGTCGATGCTTTGGGCACAAGTCTCACACACCGTCCCAGCCAGGTTAGATAGGCGAGAGATAGAGGCCCTAGTCATATTGACCACGGTGTCCTGCTCAATCTTCTTCTTAGAGATCTTGCGCATGTTGCGGTTGACCTTCTCATCCACAGTCCCAATGCTGCTTATACGTCCTTCAAGCTCTTCCTCAATCTCGGATGCCTCACCTTTTAGCTCAGCCACTCTCTCAGAGAGTTCCACGTACTTCTCAGCAGCCTCCTTAGCCCCATCAATTGAGGCCTGAGTCTCTGCAATGCTCAGCTTAATCCGCTCGCTTCTTAGCCCACTCTCCCGCTCCCAGGTATCACTCTTAGCATTGAGGGTCTTAATGTCACTCTCCACGCCAGCTATATGGTCTGCTATGGGGCCTAATCTACCAAGGTGGCCAGACAGGAGAGCCTCTGCCTTAGAGATCTCCTTCTTAGCCTGTGCTTGCGCCCTGCGCAGCATGTCGATGTTTAGGATGTCCTCCAGCACCTCTTTCTGCTCGCTATCCTTCAGCGTACAGAAAGACTTAGTATTAGCCGTTAGTAGCACGCTCTGTGAGAACGTGTCGAACGTAATACCTACTACGTTGTTGATAAAGGCCTGAGTGTCTGAGACAATGCCCTGGGTAGCATCTACCCCGTTTAGCTCGACTAGCACGTCGTTCTTCTTCTTAACGTCCTCTTTGCCCCGGTACCTTGTAATCTTGTACTGGCTATCCCCGTCGTCTATAGTGAGGGTTACCTCACAGCTGTGCCCAACTTGAGCGTTGACTACCTCGTCGGCCTTGAGACCTCTAACGGTGCCACCCCACAGGCACCATACGATTGCCTCGATGATAGCAGACTTGCCACTTCCGTTGGAATCGAATGAACTGTCTGTGTTGGCCCCAAATACGCCTACTAGCCCTTGGTTTGCTAGGCAGACCTCCTGCACTGGGCCGTAGCTTAGAAAGTTTTGAATTGTTAGTGTGTTGAATCTCATGACGAGACCTCCGACAGAATCTTATGCCCTACGGCTACTAGCCACTCTTCCTCTAGACCGTCCAGGTCCACCAGGCCAGACTTCACGTACTCAGTGACCATCTCGTCGTAAGAAGCCCCGGGCTCTACGTCTAACCGGACCTCGAAGGCCTCGTCTACCTGCACCCTAGAGCACACAACCTCAAGAGACCGAGCTTTCAGGAACAACCTAGACTCTTCAATCTTATCCTCTGTCCACGGCTTGTCTGAGATGACGCGAATGTAGTCGCCTACACTTGGGTCACTCCCAGACCATGTACCATTGAATTCCTCCATGGTAAGTTCAATGAACTGCGGAGTGTTAGTCAAAGCTACGTGCTTAGCCTCTTTAGTCTCTGTGTCGTACACCATCAACCCCCGAGCCTGCCCCTTGTCCCCCCAATTATGATGCATAGGAGCACCAACATACCAGAAGTTCGGTGCAAGCTGCTGGTGTAGGTGAAAGTGCCCTAGAAACCCAACGTCAAACCTGCCTGTGGGAATATTACCGATAACAGGCTCATTAGAGTTACTGTAAACAAAATCAGCCCCAAGCTTAGCGCCATCAAGACCAAAATGGCCAAGGAAGATCTTCGGGTTACTACTATCAGGGGCTTTTTCATGTACTACGTCCAATAAATGATTTGTGTCTTCAATATACGGTACCGCAAGGATATCTACAAGGGTGTTCTTACCCTGTACGGTGACCCACCCAGGTTCGTCTACTACAGTAGCGAACGCTCCAAACGGGCTAAGAGCGTGGAACTTGCCAGCCTTATCAGCTTGGTCGTGATTCCCGTGAATCATAAAAAGAGGCATCCTGTCTACGGCGAACATAGACAGCGCCTCATACACCTTGCTAAAGGCCTGGGTGACGATATGCCTACGCTCGTGAAACAGATCGCCACCGAACAGGACCATATCGGCACCTACATCGTTAGCCACCTGCCGTACCTTCTCAATGACATTGAGGGCGTCTTGCAGGCGGCTGTTAGTACCGTCTTCTAGCACCGTACTGTACGGGCCGAAGCAGTGAGCATGTAAATCGCTGAAAACTACAATCTTAGCCATGAATTTTTAACACTTTCCAAAAAAGAGCAGGCCTTTCACCTGCACGGGGGTTACGTATTTCGAGTACCAACCCCTAAGCCTAATTTTCTAACTACCGGTGCTGCCGAATCCGCCAGAACCTCTGTCGGTTTCAGCTAACTCTTCAACCTCAACAAACTCCACGGTTGGCAGCTTGTTGAACACTGCTTGTGCAATGCGGTCCCCTACATTTACAAGATGAGAGATCATTCCATGGTTGTGAATGATGATTTTCACCTCTCCCCTGTAATCGGAGTCCACAGTACCAGGAGAATTCAGCACAGACAAGCTATGTTTTGCGGCGAGCCCAGACCTCGGCCGAACCTGTAGCTCGTACCCCGCTGGCACAGCTAAGGCCAGACCAGTAGGGATAACCTCAGTGGTGCCAGGTTGGATGTTCACCTGCCGCACAGAGTGCAAGTCGCAGCCAGCTGCCCCCTGAGTTTGGAACTCAGGGATTACAGCTTCTGGGCGCAGCCTCATAACCTGTACGGACAGCTTCTTACAACAACCCATTATAGGAACTCCAAAACCATTGCATAAAGCTCTGGATACTTGGGGTGAGGGATGATCTTCTCCCTAAAGCCCTTCCAGCCTTGGAACTTGACCTCGTCCCCACCTAAATGAGCGGTACCCCAGGAGCCTGCCATCTGGATTAGGCCAGCCTGCTTGCCCACCTCGAAGATAGTGCGGTCGTTGCTGAAACCTTCTCCACCCATCAGGTAGGCTTCCTTAGCCATCTGCATAGGTCCTAGCGAGTTCTTGAGAGCTTTAATCTCCACAACTTGCCCCACCTTTTGCTTCTTGCCAAACGCATCCTCTTCCCAGATAGTCTTCATCAGTCCAAGCTGCAACCGTACGGTAGCGAAGAACTTTAGCTTCTCACCCCCGTACGTCTCCCACTTAGACCCAAAGGAAACTCCCATCTTGGTGTATACATGGTTTGTCCAGGTGTACGCCACCTTAGTCTTAGCCACAAGCCCATTTAGAGCCTTCAAGCCAGTGCCAATGATCTTAGCCTCCTTACCGTAGACCTTATTAGCCCTCTCCATGAGGGTACCCTTGCCTTCGAGAATCAGGTCTGTACTGGTGCCTCCTACACTATCCCAAAGCAGGAACATAGGCTGGCTTGGGTCGTGCTCGTGAAGCATCTTGATGGCCTCGTACTGCTTATTGAACACGTCCTCGATACTGTTGGCGTGCAGGTTGATAACCCTACTGGTATCAACTCCAAGAGTCTGCCACCAGTCCTCAGCGATACGTTCCTCTGTGTCCACTACAACTACGATGCCTCCTGCCTTCTGCGTCTGCGCGGCCACTTGGGCGCACAGGGTTGTCTTACCTGTACCGTTCAAACCACTAACCTCGACCATGCGACCAAATGGCCACATAGTACAAGGCCTAGGGTTCCCAGCAGACAGGACCTTATCAACTACGATAGATCCTGAACTGGTGGAGAACGCTACGTTAGACAACACATCCGCAGAAGAAAGGGGGCGGGCTTCCGACTCACCGTACAACTTGGATAGCTTTCCTTGGAGAGCCTCAAAGTTATCGTTAGCGGTGTTACCCGTTGGTGTCCCCGATTTCTTCTTTGCCATTATTGCATAGCCTCCTGCATCATCGCCTCGATGTCATCGACAGTCTCGGCAGTTGGTGCGGAAGTTGGTGCGGCAGCCTTGCGGCGGCCACGTGATGGCTTTTTCTTCTTGGAGATAGCCACTAGCTTAGTCTCACGGCACTCAGTGACGAACTCACAAGCGTCATAGTTGTCTTTACCATCCGACCCACCGGTACACACAGGGTCTTCGTCGTCCTGTGTCTTGCAGTCATTGAAACACTCAGGAGGGTCTTCATCCTCCTCTTCAACTACGGTGCTAGGGGTGGACACCCGCACGGCCTCCTCCACTGCAGAGGACGGTAGCCCAGGTGCCTTGCGAGCTGCCCCTGTCTCAAGGGCCTCAGGCTTTTTTACGGACTCCCCGCTAAGTGCTGCCGACATAGCCCCTTCTTTAGGGAAGGGGGTGATGTCATCCAAGTCGTACATGAGTTCCGACAAGTCTCCTACCACCTCAAGAGGCTTGCTACGAGTGTTTAGTCGTAGACGGTACTTAGTGTTAAGCCCCTTACCCTCCCGAACAAGCTTGATCTCTACAGGGTCTGAGAACTCAGTCAAATCGATCTCGTCCTGCAGGAAGTCAAGCAGCTGCTTGTAGATAGTCGTGCCGTAGCTGAATACCTGCACTTTCGTGTCCCCTACGCTGAAGTGGCATTCGTCGCCATCCCGTGCGTTGTCTTCCCAATCGTCCATGTCCTGTTGGGTGTACACAGGGTCCTTAAGGTCCACCATGTTGCTGTACAGTCGCCGCTTAGCGTACAGCTGCTTAGCGAACTCCGAGTCAGCGGGAGAGCCGCTATTGCGGAGTTCTGTGACTAGGTCACAAACCTCACAGGTACCTCCTGGGCCGTCAGAGGTCTTCACAGGGCAGGTGAAGCTCAGGCCGCCCTCCTCCACGTAGCCACCCTCACCAACACTCCAGTGTCGGTACACCTCTCTGAAAGGGACATCTGCGTTGGCCCCCTCAGTAGTCCATGGAGGACAAATTCTAATACGGTTCTCGCCTGATTGAGGCTTCCACCATAGGATGCGCGGCCCAAAGCTGTTACCCTTTTCGCGTACGCGCTCGTCGTCTACTAGTTTGTTTACTTTACTAAAATCAATTGCCATGATATTTTTTCCTTATTGTTGTTTCTTTGGCTTTCTTCGTGATGTTTTTACTGGTTCTTCAGTTTCTTCTTCTTCTTCTTCTCTTTGAATATTGTTCCTTACGTGTGCCCCCATAACCCTTACATCGGATGCTCCAGTCCTAGCATGGGCTCCTAGGGAAATCAACATCTCCTTTCTCTGTGAGAACGCTTCAGTAGCGAACCGTAACAGGTCTGCTAGCTTCTTAGCCTCCAAATATGCCAGCTGAGCGTGCTGGAAACCTTCGGAGGTCTTAGCCACCGTTTCGTACATCATCTCTGTAAACTTTAGCTTAGGGTCTGCTACCTTGGCAGCCTTAGCGTCCATGCGAGCTACACTGTCTGCGGTGGCGTACGCGTGGTCCATAACCCTCTTCAGCTTGGCCTCCTGGTCCCGAGCCAGCGCCGCCAGTGTTGAATAGTAAGCATATTTTTCTGCTTGTGTAGAAAACTCATCCTCTAGGATGGTCCTATCTAGCCTCAAATCCTCCCTAATGTTGTTAGGCCATGTGACATTATTGATGATAATGTCGTAGTCGTATGCGGACTCAATTGTCCCCTCCGTTAGTACTGTCAATTTTTCACTCATTCCTAAAATCCTTCTACCAATTCCTTAAACGCTTCATAGGTAAACCCATCAAGTAGCTCTCTAGGCACTTCCACTTTATCGCTCCAAGTGGTGTCCGACACCTCTACGTCTGCAATGATTGGGACAGTGAACTGAAAGTCTTCCATTATTCTTACCACATCCTTGAGCATATGCAACTTGTTTTTCGGAAAATAAAATTGAATGTCATCGTGCACGACATTAACAATCTTGATACCAGTCCCCTTAATGAACTTGTTAACACGAACCAGGGCGTACTTGAACAAGTCTGCTGCCGACCCCTGAATGAGGAAGTTAGCTGCCTGCCGTAGTCTACGGTATCTTCCCTTGTCGTCAACATGATTAATATCTGGAAACCTGCGGTAGCGTCCGAAAACGTTTTGAACGTGTAGTTTGCGAAGCACGTCATTCTCAGTAAGATTGATCCACCTCTGCACCCCTCGGTACTTGCGCATGTAGCCTTTGATATACTCCTTGCAGGTTGTGATGTCAACAGGTTTTTCTGGGGTTGAGATCTGTGTCTGCAGGACCCCTCCGCCACCACCGTAAATGATGAGAAAGTTAATCGTCTTGCCGATCCGGCGCATATCGTTCGCCATACAGTAATTACACGTGCATAGAGGGTTGTTTTCATGCCCCGTCTTGTCCCCACGCATCCCCAGGAACTCGTCGTAGTCCATCCCCATGATAACCTCAGAGGTCGTCAAAGAGTGAACGTCTCTACCCTCACCCTCGAATGGGTAACAAGATAGCAGCAACGGGTCCTGGCTGTAGTGTGCCACCAGTCGAACCTCGATTTGAGAGTAATCAATGAAGACAAACACGTGGTCATCATCGGGGACAATGAATGACTTCTTTACTCTTTTGTCCCTCGATGGGATGTTCTGTAGGTTGGGGGCCCTTGAGGACATGCGCCCCGTCTTGACGTTCTGCGTGAAGCTAGCGTGAATAAAATCGTTGTCATCCAGTTTGTCTAGGATACCGTCAATATACGTACTCTTGATCTTCAAAGCACCACGGTAGTCTAAGACAGCTTTAGCGAACGGGTGAGTAGCCGCTAATATCTCCAGCACTGCGCTGTCTGCTGAGAAAGTGGCTTCCTTCTCTGTTATTTCCCCTCTATCAATCTTCTCCTGAGAGGTCTTCGTGTACTTCGTCAGAGTGATGCCTACAGACTTGATAGCGTCCACAAGCTGCTGAGTTGAGCCAATGTTGAACTCGTACCCTACCTGCCTGTACACCTCCTGCTCAGCCTCGTAGGCCTCTTTTATAAGCTCAGGCCCAATGTTGACCAGGTACTCACGGTTGGTCTTTAGACCTGCCTGCTCCATCCCGAACAGTACCCTACACAGCTGCATCTCGTTGATGTACAGCTGAACAAGAGCTTTATCCTCCGCCAGAGCGTTAAAGAACTTCTTGTGCAGAAGCCAGGTGTAGTGGACATCAGCACAAGCGTAGGGGACCATATCATCAATAGGTATCAAGTCATAGGATATCTGGTCCTTCTTGTTCCTGTTGTAGTAGTGGTGCTTAAGCTTCGCTTTGGCCCTCTCCTTGTGCGCAGCGTTAATGAAAGAGGTCTTCTTCCGCTTTACAGACGCTGGGGGCATACCGGCGAGGTCTAAGGCTTCAATCTGCTCATTAGCTGTCTGGTGTGCAGAAGCTACCATCCTTGGGTCAGACTTAAGCTCGCCTACAGTGCTTTTAATCATCGCACTGAGCAGCTTTCGCCTTCGCTTAGATTCGTCCACCCGCCAGGTGTTGATATCCTTCTCCCATAGGTCGGCTTTTCTGTCTACGAACCTTTTAGACATGCCCTTCAAGCTATGGTCACAATTCTCGTCTAGCAAGAATGAGGAGATTAGCCCGTCGTGTATGACCCCTCCTACCTCCACGCCAATAACCTTTAGGGCATGCAGGTCGAATTTGGCATTCCACAGGATCTTAACCTTTGAGGAGTCTGAGAGCAGCTCGTTCAGACGCTCTACAATGTCCTCGATGTTAAGCTGACCTTGGTTTAGTCGCTCCCCTGTATCGAAATCCTTATGGTCTATCGGGAGGTAGTAGTTATTCTCCACCCCCCACCCGATTACGACACCACAGGCCCGAGCCTTCACCCAGTCCAGGCCGCTAGTCTCAGTATCAACCGCAAACGCTGGCTGACTTGCCGCCTTCGCCATGAAAGCCGCAAACTTGTCCAAGGTATCCACCAGGTAGTACCTACCTCCTCGAACGCCCTCCCACATCTTCATCCCCATCGCCTCTTGCCATTCCCCTAGGTTCCACTGGGCAACCCGCACCTTTGAGTTGGTGTACACTTCATCGTGTATACCAGCTTCCTCTAGGAAGCTTTCGAGGCTGGAGCCTACTATGCTCATAGCTTAGGTAAGTCCTTAGGGCTCATCATGTTGCCGTTCTTCTGCTCCTTAGCAGTATGCTCTGCCGACCGCTTCATCAGCATCTCTTTGCGGGCGTTGGGGTCATTCGTCCACCCTAGGTTTGCGTTAGGCATAACCTCGCACCAAGTTCCACACTTAGTCCCATCCTCAGTAAGCGCGGGGCACTCTACTAGGTCCTCATGAGTCTTTTCCATACTCTCAAAGTCATTCCCGCACTCCTGACACCTATAATCAAACATTTTCCAACCCATTAATTCATTTCCTTATCTACTTGCGGTACCGGTCGGTACGCGTGTCCAGCATGTATGTTTTCGTAAATTCTGGGTTTTCACCCTTGCGCCACACAAACCAGGCGTATTCCGTGGAATCCGTCCTTTTTCCTTTAAAGGAGGGCCTCCTTGGGGTTATGTGCATCTCTATTGGCATGTTCTCAGAGAGCCATACAGACCTCTTCTGCCCACCAAAGAAATTAACCCTGAGGAGCATGATAACAAATCCCCCGTCACGTACAAGATGTATGGCATGCTCTATAAACTTTTGTGCTATGGCGTACGGCGGGTTAGTGACAATAGCGTCGGGCCTAGCGTGACACCTATACACAAACTCGAAGAAATCTTGCTGGTTGCACTCAAAATCGTCGTCCGGGGATAAGTCAAAGTAGTCTACCCTAGCCGGGTTATATGCTTCCTGGAGCTTCTTAACGATGGCCCCTCCTCCGCACGCGGGCTCAAGCAGCCACAAGCCCTTCTTGGAGAAGGGGATATGCCTACCCATAAGCCTAATTAGCTCTTCTATCAGCCAATCTGGAGTGTAGTATTTGTCGTGGTCTTCGCGGGCTGCGCCGCCTCTTCCTGCTGAACTCATGCGTTGTACCGGTGCGAACACCGCCTCCTTAGGATCCCATCCATTGTCTAACCTTCCCCTTACAGTTTCTGGGTGTATCCCAGCTCTTCTCGACCACTTAGTAACACTCAGGACCTCTCCGTCGATAGTCAGGTACCTCAGCTTAGGCATCGGTAGATCTAACCAGTACGGCAGAGTCTGCCTCGCTCTCGACAGGGCCGCCCATCGCGGCGGGGGCGTAGAACGCCATCCTATCGTATGCAGTGGCTATGGGCACCTCAATGCCCTCTGGCCCGTTTCTATTCTTAGCTGTAAACAGCCTAGCACGGTTTGCTTGCTTTTCCTCGCGGTTTCTACAAATAGGTACCACGACATCCGCAACGAAGAGCTTCTTTAGAGAGTCGGACACATGGGCAAGCTCCACAACCTCAGACTGCATGCCAGACCGGTTAACCTGCGTGGCGGTCTGCACAGGTACCTTAAACTCGACTCCAAGCCCACGAAGGTCGGTAGCGATTGCCCCAAGGTCTGCGTACTCGTCATTGTAGCTTGTAAGAGGCTTTAGAAGATCCAAATAATCCACGATTACCAAATCTGGCTTAAACCCACTGTTCCTAAGCATAGTTAGGTGTGCTTTAATAGTGTTCACAGACGCCTGGCGAGGGGCGTACTGCTTGATAATCAGGTTGTTACCATACCTGCGGCCCCACTTGTTGACCACCCTAAGGACGTCATCTGGGTGCCTGTCAATCTCCATCATTGGGACCCTGGAGATGCCGGAGTCGTACCTCTTAGCGATTATGTCTGCGCTCAGTTCTAGAGTGTAGTAGACAGTATTAAAGCCCCCTACTATGGCACGCTTACCACACTGTGCTAGTGCGAGGCTCTTACCGGCTCCTGTACCGCCCATCCAAATCATCATCTGCTCTTCTTCTAGCCCCCCTCCGATTACGTCATCAAGCCCTGTGATACCTGTTGGTACTCTAACTTTGTCATCTCCCAAGCTTCTTACCCTAACCCTTTCTTCCGCTTCCTCAAAGTATTTCAGGCCCATGTTAGAAGCGTCATCCCCTACACTTCTTGCGTCGTCTAAAATCTTGCCCATCGCGTCCCAATCAGGCTCGGGGGCGTGCATCATCTCACTAGTACGCAGCAAAGCCTTCTTTGTGGCCTGCGTCTTACAGAACCGCACCACCTCGTTCCTAATGTAGTCCTCAGCTAAGACAGGATCTTCTAGGTCCTCGTACACCTCTTTGTACGAAGAAATCTCTTCCTTCTTGATGCGCTTACTCTTTGCGGCCTTAAGAAGCTCATTCTTAAGAACCCCCATGGTAGGCTTTTGATTGTACTTCTCATAATGGTCAACCATTGCCTGGAAGTACCAGATCAGTACCTGGTCATCGAAGTATGCTGGTTGTATTAAATCTGCGGCGAAGACAAGGAAATCCCACTGTTGGAATATGAGGGAGAGGACCTCCACTTGGAAGTCTCTGTCGAAATCAAATTTTGCCATTACTTAACCAGCCACTGATCAAGTACCCCTGCTAGCTCGTTCTTGCGCCACCACTTCACCCGCACCTTTATAGTCCCACCGTTTGATCCTAAGGCTTCTGTCACTTTATGTCCCATATCAATTACAGCCCTGTAGCTGCCCTTCCTAGGCGGGCGTCCCTCGATCTTGGAACGCTTACGGTCTGTGGCTGAATTGAACCACTTTCCATCAGCGTCGTACTTACCGTACGGCCCCCTGTCCATCACCTTACACCAAGTGGTGTCTTTTGTCTTGCGGTTTTCGATAAAAACCCAAGTACCACAGGGTATAGTCCGTGAGGCGCAGTACGGCTGCTCAGAGTCTTCCCAGCGCCCCCCAGTACAGCCTAGAATGCCGTTATTTAGGCCCTTTTCTATAGGGTAAAACGTGGTCCCCAACCCAACCTGTGTTCGGTTCGGGGATTTCTCCGGTGTCAACAACGCTAATAGCGCCACTATGATCTTTAACATTTTCCAACTCCTTAGTAGCCTTAGAGATAACAGGGGCTACGGACAGCATAAGCTCCACAGCCTGCAGGGCGCACCCTACTGCCTCTTTCTCTTCTTTAGAAATTTCCTTACGGCAGATAATCTGCCGCAGGTATCCTTTTACTTCCCCTGGTGTCATTTAGGAACTATAGCTCGCATTTTCCGCCGGCACAACTCAATTCGCCAGACAAATCAGTGTTATCTTCTGCCTCGACCATCTCAGTATAGTCCACCGGAGTATAGTGCTTCAGCAAGTTGTTCCATTTCACTTCGTCAGCTTCGGTAGCAATTTTTTCCATTGGACTAAAGGCGTAGTCCTTGTCACCGGTAGCAGGTATGAAAGAAATTCCAGAGAAGTCGTCACGGTGCTTCCAAACGTACTCAGAAACTTCGTCCCACTCGTCGGGGCCGACCGTAACAGTGTTGCTGACGTTGTGGCAAGTTCCTGGGGAACTTTCTGGCCTGGCTGTCCCAGGACGTACCCAATTGTTCTGGGTCATACGCACCAACTCCAAAAACTCCACGGCGGTGGTATCTTCCTTCAGAGCAGCCCCTGCAGGGGCCTTCACTGGAAACTCGATAACCCACACATCTTCTTTCCCGGTGTACACGCACATATGAGGGTTTTTACTCTTGAAGTACTTAAACACAGGCTGGTCCTTATTAGCCCTTACCCTGCGAATGTACCTACGGGCGTGGTGCGCGTGTATTCCAGACCCTACGCAACCTAGTTCCAGCGAGGTGGACCCTGCAGGCTTCACGCAGGTAGTCCGCGCTGCCTGGCTAATCCCTAGCTTCTCAGCCCACACCTTGTTACTCTCCACTACGGCCAAAGCGGCAGCCTTTTGGTTTTCAGGGTCTAGAGCGATCTCTGGGGAGTCCATCATGCCAGTCATTGAGACTCCCAGCAAAGCTTCCTTCTCTGCGATGACCTCCGTGACCCACCCTAGGAACGGAAAGCTCGTGTAGGCTGCCTGCAGAGTACCTAGCTTAGAGGCCATTCTCGCTGCGTACAGCATGTCCTCCAGGGACTCGAACGCCGCAGCGTTCATTTCAGTTAAGTTGCAGAAGGCCACCCCCGTGTGCCTCTCCCCAAGCTTCACCTTGGGTATGAACATGCCCTCTTCCCTCTTACGGTCGATGATAGACATAGCCTGGTCGTCTATGGTGAGTACTGGGTTTAGGTTGATCTCCACGCAAGGGTTGAATCCGTGGTCGTAGTCATTGACAAACACAAACCCAGGCTCCCCGAACTCTTTGATGTGCTTGAAAACTCTCTTGAAAGCCCTCTTATTCACGTCACCGCGCTTCAGTACCACCGAGTTATTTGAGTTGGACCTCCAGGGATGTGTGTCGAACCACCCCCCGGTCTTAGCAGTCATCATCTCTCCGTCCTCGATAGAAAATAGGGCTATGGTAGCCGACCTACGAATCCCGCCAGATAGTACAGCATCTGCTGAGAAACAGACTAGGTCGTAGCACTCGACCGGACGCAGCTGCCGACCCTGTGCCTTGTCCAGCACGCCCCTAACCTTCTCCAGAGCCCATTTTAGCTTCATGTGCCCGGGGGCCCTACCGCCGGAAGTCTTCAGTAGCTCCCCCTTAGACCTAATCTTAGAGTAGTTGAACTCCACATGGTAGCCCTTCACGTACGACGTCACCAGCGCGTGTAAGGCGTTTGCCCAACCCTCTATGGTATCCGCTATAGTGTAGTGCCTCACGACCTCAGAATCGATATACGACAGCTTGGGAAGCTGCTCTACGTGGTCGTGTTGCACTGAGTAGCCTACCCCACACCCGCACAGAAGAAGGTACAAGGTGTCCCTGAATGCGGAAACCTTGTCTATCAGCAGGTAACTACAGTTGAACTGCCTGGCGTTAATCTCTTCGATAGCTTTGCCAGCGAACTGCATAGACCTCATAGAAGGTAAGATCTTCTTAGCCTGCACGCTCTTAAAAATCTCGTTGATCTCCTCCTTTAGATGAGGCCATCTACGAACGTGCATATCCTCTACTCGGGATACAGTCTCATGGTAAAGCTCCCTCCTGCTCTCGTCGGCGAGGTGCCTAGAGTACTTTCCAGGGTGAATGTAGTCGGCGATAGCACTCTGGTCCGGTTCGAGGCGGTTGCTTCGGATCTCCTCCTGCCTACTGCGGTAGAGGATGTACGCCTTAGCAACGTCTCCAGCTCCAATCTCCATCAGAGTGGTCTCTACCAGGTCCTGGATGGTCTCTACAGATACCTCTTCACCCCCAGCCATAAGAGCCTTGGTCTTCACCAAGAGAGCTAGCTGCTCAAGCCTATGGGCATCCACAGGCCTCCCTACCTCTTCGAAAGCGGCCTTTACGGCCTTCTCAACCTTGTCCAGGCTAAAATCTTGTGTGGCTAGGGTGTCCCTTTTCAGGACACGTATAGCTTCTTTCGTAATCTCCGGTGCAAATAAATTAGTCATTAAATCTTTCCTTCTCGTCGTAAACGTACATACGTCTCGTTTAGCCTTAACCACTCAGCGTCGAAATAAAGAAAAGCATCAGTCCCTTTGGCGAAAGTCGTAAGGACCTCCTCTTCACTCATGCCGTGGTTTTTCATGAATGACTTCATCTGAAGTTCAGAATTCCTTGACTTTACGCTCTGTGGGATGATCACTTTCTTAACAGCCCCCACTACCTTTACTTCTTTCTTAGCTTCCCCACTAGTCAGTTCAGCTAAGTACCTCGCCACCCTCTCTTTAGCAGGGACTTTTGTTTTGTAGTCCGCTACCTCTCTGGTGGACGGGGCCTTGTTCCACCACTTGTCATGAATATAAAAAAGAGCCTTGATGTAGGTCTTGAAGTCTACGTCAAGCTCTTTGGCGAACAATACGGCCCGCTCCAGCGTTTTGTAGTGCACACTACCTTCTGCAATCCTGTCTGGGTAGATGTGGTAGATGTCTACGGTGGGCCCTTTGTAGGCCCTTAGAGCATCCTCGTACTCATCCGCCATTTCCCGGACTTCCCAACGAATTGGGTTTGTCTTTTTCTTACCCTTACCACGCTTAGCGCGAATCTTATCACGAATATCGTTTAGTTTTTTTGCTTCTGTGTTTCTTCTTTTTTCTAGTGTGTCTAATGATAGTTTTGCCATTTTAGATAAACGTGTCCCTACGTACCTAGGTAGTGCTAAGTACAAAATAAAAATCAGCGACATCCTAGGATGCGCCGCGAAGTTATATTAGATTACAGGTCTGCACCCGTTCAGTCAAGAACTTTAGTCATCAAAGGTGCTGACGATTTCTCGGTACGCAGCTATGACTTCGTTAAGCTTTCCATGGTCCCCAACTCCGCCGTTATGGTCTGGGTGGTGCTGCAGCAAAAGAGCCTCGTACACGACCTTTACCAGTACCTTGGGGGCGCTGTCAAGTAAATGAAGTTTGGCGTACGGTGAAGGCTTCCTTGCAGGCCTCCTTCTAGGCTTAGAAGAAACCGAACCCCCTGCGATGATCTCCTGCCAATCCGGTGGCAGCTTCGACCAGTCAACTGCATAGAATTTGGAAGCTAGGCCAACCAGGTCAAGTAATTTGTCCAGATGCACCATCCAGCACTGTGACTCTAAGTCGTATTTTCTGTACGAGGTAGGAATGATGCCACTCTTTATACAGCTTATGAACGTAGAGTTGTTAGACCTGAAACAGGCCCAGTCGCCCAAACTATGTAGCGTTAGGTGATTCATCTAAAACAGAAATAATAAAGCACTCTTCATCTTTGTAAGTTTTAAGACGCTTTTTTGAGTGGCTAGCTAGGAATGGGTGGCAAATGTTTGCTATATCGACCAGGATAACTTCCGTCCTCCCCCTGCCGCTCCTAAGACCTCTACCAGACCTCTGGAGTGTTGGGATGACTGCCTTACCACCCCCCGCGAAGAACATTACGTCGATACAGTCAACATCGATTCCTTGGTCCAGAATCCTAGACCCTATTAGGTAGCGGTACTCCCCTCCTACGAACTTGTCTAGTGCCTCTTTCCGCTCCTCCGATTTTAGCTTACCGTGTGTGAAGGTCCCTGCAGGACACCCGAGCTTTTGGAGAAGATCTAAAATATTATGCCCTTGCTGTAGCTTATTTATCAGGATCACGCATTGTTTACCCTCCTCAACAAACCTAATAGCCGCCTCAGCGATGCGGGTGTTCAGGTGCAAGTTGTTCACAACCCCTTCATCCTCGACTTCGGCGTATTTCAGCTTCGAGCCGTCCCGCTCTCTAGGGATTACAGGATCAGAGACCTTCATAAGTTTAACTAATGGCTGAACGGAGATTCCCCGTTCGACAAGCAGCTTGTTGCGCACCTCATAGATAATCTCCCCAGTCTGGGCTATCAGGCGCAGTGTGCCGCCGTCTGAGCGGTCTAAAGGAGTACCAGACATACCGAACCTATAGTACGCCGGGAGGGCGTCCATAGCCGCATATAGCGTCTCAGCACCTGCCGTGTGGCACTCGTCCACGAATACCATCTGCCAGCGGTCTTTGTGCTCGTCTAAGCTGCCGTCCGCCAGCCTGTTCGCTAAGCTGTCGGCCACCGCTACAGTAACCCACTCACCTATTGAGAAGTTGCCGTCGCCTATGCAGCCTAAATCACCTTCAGAAACCCCTAAAAACTCTTCAAGTGACCTGGACAGTTGGTACAGCAGGTCTACCCCCGGCACCACTACTAGCGTAGGGATCGTCAGGTGGTTTATCATGGCACCCATGATAGCCGACTTGCCTCCATTGGTGGCAATCTTAAAGATACCGCGCTTCTTCTCGATCCCGGCCTCCGCAGCTAGCATCTGGTAGTCGTAGCACCCTTTTCCGAACTTTCCCTCCAGATTACCGCGAAGGTCCAACCCCCTAGCTCCCACAGAGGGGACTGAATCCTCCCTCTCGTCAACTACCATAACGCGCATCTTAGGGTCCAGCTTCCTTAGCTCCTTAACAACGCTGGACACTAGGCCTGCAGGCATAGAAGACCTCTTTAGGTTAAATAGGTGTTTGCGGCCATCCCACCTACCTGCTTTATACGCGGGGGAGAAGTGCGCCCCCTGTACAGGGTAGGACGTCAGCTGGCGTACGAAAGAAACTGGAAAGTCTCCGCTCATGACGGCGGTACTTCCCGTAACTGTTATTGTGCATTTCTTAGCCACCTAGACTAAGCTCCAAGGGCAATTCCCACTCATAAATTGTTCCAATTCTTTTAAACGTCTCCCAAGCACTAGGATTCAATACCCTAAAGTACGGCTCACGCATATCTTTCCAAAAAATTCCTGCCCTCAGCCTACTTGGGGCGTCCTTGTACTTAAAGTACAATACTAGGAGCTGCGCGCTAGGGAAAGCGTCAAATAGAGCCTTCACACGCTTTGCTAACTTCTCCATGCAGTTCTGCGCACGGTGGCAGTGGCTGTTCAGGCATATTAGGGGATGTAGCTTGGGTTCGTCCCTTATAAAAAAAGTACATTCTGGATACACTTCTGATAGTTTGGCGAACAGCGTCTTGTCGTTCACTTTTAGAATGTACATCAGCTACTTTAGTACAAAAGCCACGCCGAAGGAAACAGCAACAGCACTCGCGAAGGCCGCTACTGTCCAGCCATAGGAACTTTTGTTCTCTGCCTTGTGCCTCTTCTTGTTCTCCTCTTTCCACATGTCCACAATCCTTGTTCGGTCGTCCTGTAGAAAGTTAATCTTCTCAGTCTGAAGTGTGTTGATCTCACGATACTCTTCAAGAGCCAAACTCTGCTGGTTAGCCCTCTTGCTTAGCACTGCGGACCTCTGCTTAAAAAAATAGCCACAGGAAAGCTTAGCCATGAGAAGGCCGCTACTCTCAAGGTCAAACGCCATATACCGGACCTTGTCTACCTCAACAAACTCTCTTGGAGGAACAGTGAAGTTCTCCTCGTAGCACTTAGGGTCAGCCTTCGCTGCGCTCGGAATTGACAGCATCAATATAACTGTCCATATCATCCCAATTCTTAATTGCTTCAATCTTAAATCTTTCATATTCAACATCCTCTTCAAACTCTTTCAATTGCAGGTTCTGCTTTGCAAGGCCTACCTGTAGGGCTACTAGCCTATTCGTCTTCTCTTCAATAACCGCGTCCACCTCAGACAGCTCCCAATCCAGCTTAGCCTGTTTCTCTTCCTCTGCTGCTAGGTCCCTCTCGTGCTTCAACCTAGCAATCTCAGCCCCTCTACGGTTGCCCTTGTAAGCCAGGTAAGCTATAAACAGAAGAACAGCTACAGCCATGGCAGCCTTAATCAGGAAGCTGTTAGACTCCCCAGAGTCTCCTTTGGCTTTGAACCACGTGACGCTCTTGTCTTTTAAGAGCCTAGATATTAGCCTGCTAGTCACCTTCAGTACCACCGATTTTCTCATCCTCGCCAGTGATAGCTATAAGCACCGCAGTGAACACTGAGTCTGGCGCCGTGGAATACATCTTGGGCTGCAGGCTCTGTGCTAGGTCTAACTTAGTTATTCTGCCATAAAATTGTGCTGAGCTGTTGCCTGTATCTACGGTATTTCCTTTTGTAGTCCACATGTCTGCGATGTCCACTACATAATCCGAACCAACTGTGAACCGTGTTATGTCTAGAAGCACGTAGCTTGTCTGTGCCCCAGAAGGAGTTATAACTCTCTTGACGCTCACTGGTGCTCCGCCTTCCAGAGTAACTACCTCGGGCTCCTCTACAGCCGGCAGAGAGATAGGTGACTCAAACTCAACAATTTCTGGTGCGCTAGCTGAGGCACCAGCAGTCGCTGTTAGGTGGTTAGCGTTTGCGGTCAGGTCGTCGAAGTCCTCGGTGAGAGGCCAGTACCCCTCAAGGTTAGTCTCAGACCCCTCTAGCCTTGACTGGTAGTTTTCGAGAAGCTCAGCTGGAGTCCTCGCCACCGACCACACTCTGACGTCTGATATGTAGCCCTCGTAGTCTATATTAAAGCTGTTTCCCGCCCCAATCCTGAACGGCATTGCGCTAGTGTCCAAGTCGAAACCTGCGAGGAGGGTGGATGTACTGTCCACCTGGACACCGTTTAGGAAACCTCTTGTTTCTCCACTGCTCGTTTCCCTAGTACACGCGATATGGTGCCACTCGTTTAATGCCATTCCTCCGGTGTCGAAGAAGAGGGTTCTCCTGGCTCCACTCGCTACCGACCAAAGCACAGAAATTTGGTCCCCAGAGGTTTGAACGGATAGCCGGTAGCTGACCAGCCCAGGAGCCTCCCACTTGTCAACTACGATTACCTCGCCAAATGTACCGTATGAGGTTATGTACACCCATGCTTCGATGGTAAGGCCCACCCCACCATCCAGCCCAGTCTGGTCTACGTCTGAAATAATGGCGCAGGACGGAGGGTTTGCCGTATCCTCGAAAAACTGTGCCGTACCGTTAGCAGCCACTGGCTCTACCGGAGTAGGAGTAGGAAGTTGTTCTGTTAGTGGACTTACCGTGTAGTTCGACGGGTCGGTTAAGAATCCGTCAACCTTCATTGGAACGTTAAAGTCTACCCTAATCAGCGTGGACCCTAGCACGGTAACCGACTCTATCTGAGCATCTGGGAACGTAGGGACGGAGGGGGCATCGCCTGCCCCCGCTCCCCAAGGGGCTTCCCCCCAGCTATCGCTCCCCCAAGCCATTAGTCGTTAGCAGGCTCAACATCCGTAGCGTCGTTTACAGCGTCCATGAAGATTAGAAAGAACTTAGCTGGCCCTGTTATAAAGCCCCCCTCTGGGTTCTCCGAGGAGTCAAGTAGTTTAGCATGCTCATCGTCCTGGAGAGGTACAACGTCCCCCTCCGACTTACCCTTAAATCTCTCTTCGATCTTTACAGCCATCCTAAGTGACTTGCCGTCAGCCCCAAAGGGCTTACCATTGAGAGGTGACCCTCCCAACCATTCAACGAAAGATTGCTTTACCTCTTCGCCCTCGTCGTTTTTTCCTAAAACTAGGTCTTTTGGAATTGTTATATATTTCATAAATTTTTATACCTTACCTTCTGTTCCGCCTATCTTCTCGTCTTCCCTATGGATGGCAGTAAGAACCTGCCTAACGATAGACTCTGGGTTAGTATCATATAGCGTCGGGGTGCTTGTCAATACCTTATCTAACTTTGTGCGCTTTCCTCCGAACTCAACTGGAAGATCAAAGAAAGCGTTGCCAGATGCGGATACTAGTGTACCTGCGGAGATGGTGTACGTCAAGTTCGAATCCATAACATCTGTAGACAGCAGTAGTTCAGTAACCGCCGTACCAGGCTCTGCAATAACGCTCTTCACAGGTAGTCCTGTAATTACGTAATTGTCAGCTGAGAAGTTAATGTCGTCCAACGACAAGGGCTCTGTGAAACTAATTAACAAGGTGTTGAAGGACAGAACTTCTACAGCAGATATGGATATATTAAGAGCCACAGCAGATACTTTATTGTTTCGAGATCGGTGTCTTGAAGACTACTGAGACGGTTATAGCCTCTACATGTTTCGTGATGCTTTTTGCCATGGTGTTTTTCCTAATGGATTGGTTGGTCGTATCCTAGAACTCGGGCGGGTTGTTATAGAATGCCTCGGCGTCGCTTCCTACGCACGCCCCCAGGTAAGAATACTTTGCGACAATGCCGGGGTTTGCACCACCCTGGCTGCTGTTTACAAATAGCTCATCAAGGCTGGTAAGATCAGCGGTAGTCGAGGCCGCCGATGTTGCCGCACTCGTCGTTCCGTTGTCCACGCTGATATAGTAGTTTCCGCCGTACCTCGCAAGGCGCACTTGCACGACTGCATATCGCGCAAAGACACCGGTACATACGAGGTCCACATTTTGGCTCGTGGACCCCCCGTCAAGTGTCCACCTCAGTGAGTTGTCTTGCGTTAGAAACTGTAAGTGCCAACCTTGCTGATTTCCACCGCTGGTCCTGTGCCCGACGATTGTGCGCCCCGGCGATATGTAGCTAGCAGTTGATTCGACGTGCATGATCAAAGCCCAGTCATCCGTTCCGGGCTGCCCCGGCGCGCTTGTTGTGCAGTGCAGATCGTTGGCACTACTCGTTGATTCCCAGTGGTCCGCCGCAACCGTTCCGCCGTCTTGTACTAGCGCCTCGCTGCCCACGTTGTTGAGCAAGTCTCCGTTCAGCAACCACTCGTCTGTAGCGAGGCTAGCCGGGGCTGAAGTGATGATGGCGTGCTTAGGTACGACGCACTTGAACACCGCGACGCCGCAGGCATTCGGGGTCGTGAGGACTCGGGCACCTGTCGCGCCCGTGGGGAGCTTCGTCTCATCGTAGATTACAATCCCAGTGTCTTCCTCCCCGATGAAGCCTCGGTTCACCATCCCAGGGACGGCATCACCAGGGTCCAGCACCGTATTAGTGCCGTCGCGGTTCATCAGGAAGGCGTAGAACAGAAGTGTCTCTCGCGTGGCTTCGGCCGGCGTCACCGAGGTTGCAGTGTGAGTCGTGTCAGTCGTCGATGTTATCGTTTGCAGCGTTGTGTCTATGCTGGTGTCGGTCGCATACCGATACGCTGCAATGAGCGCAACCTTCTCGTTCTGGTTCGAGAAAACGATTCCGTAGCTCGCGGGCTCAGAGGAGGCTATCCGCGTGAAAAGGCCGACAGCTTTGCTTGTCCCGTCCAGAGTCACGGTCGTGTTCGTCTGTAGTGTCCAGCCACTTGGGTCACTCGGCGTGGAAGTCCTGTCGTGATGAGTGATGAGAATCAGAAGGTCGCCATCGACAACGTCAGCAGGGACGTTCACCGTTACCGTGCTGCTGCCGTCAACTTGGGAGCCAGTTTCAACCCCTAAGAGAAGAGGACGTTGCGGCCAGTTATTTCCTACGAGATGGAACATTAGGTTGTGCGGAAGTCTGCCTGGAAGGTGCAAAGGAAGTTCGTGCCATCGTAATAGCCTGTCACTACGTCAACGTCGCCGATGCCAGTGGAGAGCGTAGGCGCGGTGCCACCTGGGAAGTGGAACTCAGTACCCCATGTCGTGATGGTTCTCGTGGTGGACGTAGTTTGGACGATGCGCCAGAGGTACGTGAAGCCCGCTATAGCGTTCGTCGGATTAGACATTGTTGCCCCGACCTCAGCGAGTGGGAGAGTGAAGCTGTTTCCTAGGTTACAGTCGGTGGATATAGTAGCACCAGACGTTAGGGTCGCCTGAGGGCTTCCTACCTGGCCCGTAAAGACCGCATTCTTTGCGGTAGCCGAAACAGTCGTTAGCAAAAGGTGTTCTGAGCCGTTCGTGGACAGTCCAAGCGCTAGCGTATCCCAATAAAGTCCCGTAGGTGCACCAGTGGAAGCAAAAGAGGGGGTGGCTGCCGTGCCATTAGAAACTATGCGGAACCTTCCGGTGTCGTCGAACTCGGCTCTCTTGGTGCTGTCTGTGGTAATAGATAGAGTGTCGGTGGCTTCGTAGTACAGGCCCACAGTGCCGTGGTCAAGAAAACTCCAGGAAGGATCCCCCACCGACCCGTCTACCGCAAGGTTCTGGCCTTCAGAGTTGATCGCATGGATGGTAGTGTAGGCCCCAGCTGACACATTTTCTATGGATACGGCAGTAATGAGTGCACCAGCTGGACTCGGAGCACCCTGTATTGTTACTAGCTGTTGGTGTAACTTCACCTGTTGCGAAGATGCTGTTGCATCTGTCTTCCAGCCAGACCCAACAAACTCTAGCGTAGGAGAGAACTGCTGTGCGCCGTCCGCTGCAACAGTGTTGTTAGATAAGATCAGTGCAGCGTCCGCAGTGGCACCAATTGCGTCAATCTGCAGGTCTACCGCACCTGTGTCAACGGTGACGGTGCGGCCTGCTCCTGCACCTCCCTGGTCATAGGCAGCGTCGAGGGTGTTACCACCACCCGCGCCAGGGGGAGCTACCCAAGTGCCGTCTGCACGGAGGAAGTTCGTCGTGCCTCCGCCCGACAAGGGGACGAGCCCCTTGAGTGTGGATGTGAAGTTGTCAAGCATCGCAGTGGCCTGCGTTGCTGTCAGGTCTTCCGGTCCGCCTGGGCCAGCAGTCGTGCGACCCTTGAACGTCTGATTCGCCATGTTAGCGAGCTTGGCGTTCGTGACGACCCCTGCTGTGATGGTAGTTGCTCCGTCTGCTACGCTGGTCACGTCGCCCGAGTGGTTCGGGTGCGTGTAGGCTCCGGGTGCCAGGTCTCCTCCGATAGGGAAGTCAACTCCTGCATCGTCGGTGAAGTATGCTGTCTGGGCGACGTTGTTGTCCACCCAGATCTGCCCCTTGCCTGCTACGTTAGCAAGCGCGGCCGCTCGCTCTCCAAGCCATAGCAACGGAGCCTCGACGGTTCCGGTGTTGATTTGATTCTGGGCACTATCCCAACGGGCAGCGGTCAGGCTTGCAGTTATGACGGCGACCTCCCCGGTAGCTGGAGCGCCGATTCCACCGCCGCCAGTGAACGATAGCCGAGGCACAGTAGCCGAAGCTGCCATCTTGAGATCCAGCGATGCAGTCCCAAGCGTCATCTGATTCGCGCCGATGGCGAAGGCGATGAACCCAGCGTCCTGGTGGATTTGCATACTTCCACCGGAACCGTTCAAGAACAGCCCGGCAGTGGAGTCGATGGAAATGTTCCCAGCGGCCTCAACGTTCCCGCCGAAGTAACTTCGCCCGCCGACAACGTGGATCGCGTCGTTGATAGTTCCGCCTGAAGGCTCCTGAACGTAGACGCCATAGTTATTCGTGCCTCCTGTTTGTGCCTGAACCCATAGGCCATGCAGACTCGTTATCGTTACGTTGCCCGGGGGATATGCGTTGTTCGCGGCGAAAGAAGCTGCGGAGGCAATGATCACGGGGACAGCCGGATTGTCCATCGTGACAGATGCTTGTACACCCGACAGCGTCGGCAGTGAAGCGATGGACCAGTCGCGGATATTGTCTGCGCCCATGTTGCCGATACCAAAGACACCCGTGACACCACCCAAGAAATCACCGGCTGCGGTCTTGGAGCCGGTGTGCTTGGTGTTTACGCCAGCATAAATCAGCCCGTCCACCAGCTCACCACGGTCGTGATAAACCGTTAGGGCGTTATTGGCGCTTACTGGGGCTGCGGCGTTTCCCACGACCAGCAAGTCTCCGCCTGAAGCGGTGTTAGCCGCAAGCACGGCGCTCGGAAATTCAAGTGCTCCCGCGCTTGTTAGGCGGCCCACCTCCGCAGGGACGCCTCCATCAGGAATGGCTGAGAAGATCAGATCTACCGACGTTGCGACTCCGTCTATAGGCTCTGCCATGATGGACCACACAGTAGTTACCGACACAGACCCGTCCCAGGCCGTCCCCCAAAAACCTAAAGCAGGAGACCACTGTTGCGGTTCCAGTGCTGTGGCAGGGGTTATGTTCCTTAGCACCAGGGGAGAGCTTGGGAAGTTTGAGTCTATACCGTTGCGTTGGATGTCTACCGCGCCGTTGGGGGATAGGATCACAGCTGTGCCCGCTAGGGCAGCACTGGCATCGTAAGCGGATTGCAGAGTGGAGATTAAAGAAGTGTCCACCGCCCGCATCCACTCCGTCATGCTGTAGTGCCAGCCTTTGGTGTTGCCAGCTGCGTCGTACTCTAGTTCCTCTTCAAATGAAGGGATCCGTCCACCAGAGTTTGGTAGAGGTACTGCTAAAACTTCTACGGAGAAGTCAGAGCCCCCTACAGTACAGCGAACCCTGTACGAGCCATTTACATCTGGAATGAAGGATGGCGTCGCTGTAGTGGAGTTGATCATCCCCACCGATGACCCGATAGGGGTGTCCTCAAACACCCATACATACGAACCACCTAGGTTCAACGCCTCGGTATCTGAGAGAGCTACTGTCTCCCCTATAACGAGGTCATTACGTCCTTGGTCAGCAGTACCGGCCCCAGAGGAGGAGCCAGTGCTAAGTATGATGGGTGTTGCCATTTACTGGGCTTCTTCTTTGTCTTTGTTTAGGTAGTTGAGGATGTCTTTGAAGTTCTCCCAACCACCACCGGCTGCCCAGGCTACACCCATTGCTGTGGCTGCTAGGCCGAGGGTGATGGACTGCCCTGCTAGTAGGGCTGTTCCTGCGGCCATTACAAGGCTGATGCCGAATGCTAGCACGGATCCACCTAGCTTAGACTCAAACCACTTGTACCGCTTAGATAGTACTGCCCTTGTAAGAAACACTAGAAGCATGAGCGCTGCCCCAAATGCAGGCAGCCACTCGCCTCCTTGAATCTTAGAAAACAGAGTGATGAACAGACCTGTTGGGTCATCCGCTGCTGTTTCTGCAACCTGTGCGAACGCTACCGATGGTAACGTGATTGTAAAAAGTACGATTAGTGCTGTTGTTAGTTTTCTCATTATCTGTTCTCTCTTTCTTAGATCTCGTAGTTAGTGGAATTGACGTCGGCACCAGCCACAACACCCGCTATGAGGGTCCTGCCACCAGTAATTGGGATTTCGGACCCACCTGATGGGGTTCGGGAAAAGTTCGCAGCTAAGAAATTTGACGTTGCGCCACCATCGATCCCTACAACAGTGGCCGTAGTATCCCCAGCAACCTCAACGTAGTTCGAGGCTACAGTAGAGTCTGTCACGTTAGCAGAGATTATGTTGAGGTCAATTCCTCGCAAGTTTCCCTGGCCCGACAGGACAATGACTATATTTCCAGAGATTGCAGCACCAGCCACAGAGCTTAGGGCGATACCAGATACGTCCGAGGAGGCCCCAGCTCCCATGTAAATGTTGTTACCAGATACCACCACTAAAGAGCAGGAGCTAGCCCGCACGCCAACACTAAAAGATTCGTTGATTATTGTACGTATGGTATTCCCGCTCACGGTAACTCCTACCATGACAGTTTCGTCACCGTCGTAGCCCTCAACATATACGCCTGTGGACCTGAAATTGCTCAAGGTGTTGCCAGTAATTGACACAGCCCCCTCTTTTAGGCTAACGGCCGGGTCGTCCATTACCACAAAAATACCAGTGGAGCAGCCTTCAATAATATTTGAAGATATGGAAAACATACCCAAATCAACTGAATCAGCGTTTATCTCTGGTCCTACAAAAATTCCAGTGGACAATTCCGCTGAAGCGTCATCGATGGTATTCCCATTTATGGATACGTACTTAGCGTTATCCTCAATGTAGATTCCACGCAACCCACTAGCACAACGTAGGTACTGCATAGTGTTAGACGCCACCACAATAGAACTCTGCTGCGCCGTCTGACCATTACCACCAACATGGATAACTCCTCCAGTAAGGCTAGCTGAGGTACTACCTACCACCGATATAGAGTTGTGACTTACCACAAGACCTGAGCATTGTGTAGCAAGCACCGCCTTAGCGATAGTCGCCCCCACGGATGCCACGCCAATGTTGGATAGTAGGTTACCAGTACACAGTACATTGTACGCATGTTGGATTTCGATGCCAATATTAAGTGACGAGCCCGCCAACACGTTGACATCACAGTCTGCCACTTTCGCGTTAATAAATGAAGATGTGGATACCACGCCGGTTGTCCTCAACCTAATACCGTAGGTATTTGTATTCCCTAGTGACAAGTCTCCAAGAGACTGGATTAAGCAATTGGTGATGGATACGTCCTGGGCTGGGTCTGCTACTGCCGCTGCACAATCAATCCCCACGATAGTTGCCACCGACGTGTCGGATAACGCCCTAAACGTGCAAGCAGAAATGTTTATGTTATCCCAAGAGGGTGTAGCAGGTGCTCCACCTGAAGTAGTAGCCGTAGTGAACCCACTCCTACCTCTTCCTGCAGCACAAGTTACGTGGCAGCCAACAATACTAAGACCGGTTGCCTCCCACACGTACACAGCGTAGTCTGTGTCCACAAAACTGCAGCCGTGGATACTTAGGTTTACAACGTCGGTCGCATCGATACCTACCCCAGTAGTTCCACCTGCTGTGGAAGCTTGGTCAAACGTACAATCTGTTATACTGCCGGAAGCGCTTCCACTTAAAACAATGCTTGCACCATCCGAAGGTACATTGAAAGCACACCCAGTAATCTGGATGTCTGTACCGCTGGTTATAGCCAAACCAACATCTGTGGCGTCCGTTGGAGAGATTTCGCAATCAGAGAAAGTTACGCCAGAGGCACTACCTTGGAAGCATGCGTTGATACCAGGTCCCGACACAAACTTAGAGTTTGAAAACTTAGAGGAGACAAACGATCCTGAGCTTAGTCCATGGATCTCGCAGTCCGTGATGTCTAGAATAGTAGTGTCTACTGCTTCTACGGCAGCTAAAGAGACCCCGCCAGTGTCAGTAATTGATAAATTCGATAATGAAGCCTTGGTGCCTGGGTTAGTGAACGAGAAAGACCCCGCCGCTGTGCAACGTATTATAGTGGCGTACCTTCCGTCCCCCACTATAGAGACGTTAGAATCGATGGACACACTAGAAGCTGCTAGGTCGTACGTACCTTCCTTTATGTATAAGATACCTCCGTTAGTAGGAATTGACCCTAGCGCAGCTACAATGGCGTCTCTAGCCGTACCAGACGTAGTAGTGTTGAAGTCTCCCCACGAGGACACGCCATCCCCTACGGAAACTGTGTGTGCCCTTGAAGGAAGTATGCCTCCAGACCTAGAGAAGTGCTCTGTGGTGGAGAAGTCGCTCGGAGGCGCTAGGGTTCCAAGAAGGTCCCGAGACCCTGCCCCATACTTCATTTCAAGCATCTGAGAGGCTAAGTAGTCTACTTGCTCTTTGAGATTCTTTAGCTGGGCGTCACTGTTCCCAGTATCCGAGCTGGGGTCCTGGCTTAGGGCGTACCCCGCCTCCGTGTCTCCTTGGAACATACGCAAGCGAGCATCGCCTGCAGTCCTGGCAATGATGCCTCCACCGTCAGCCTCACCGTTGGTGGCGTCATCCATGAGGACACGCTCATCGATGAACAAAGAGCCCCCAAAGTCTACCAAACGCTCACCAATATCGTGGGCGTTCGCAGTACCAGCACCTAGAGTGAGGATACCGTTGGCCCTGTCGTTGTCGATCACGGAAATGTCCTCTTGGTTGAGGGAGCCTGGACCTAGCCGGGCAGTGAAAGAATTAGGGAGTAGCCTACTGTCTAGAACCCTGATGGACGTAACACCCGACAAATAAGTTCTGGCGAAGCATGTCCTGAGCACAGATGCAGTAGGAGCTGTGATAACCCCGCCTGCTACGGTGATAACAGCTAGAGGCACCCTAGTACTGCTTGGGGATGATGAAAGTTGGAAACCAGATGTAGATGGTGGGTCAACAATCTCCCAATCGTGCACCTTCCTGGTGGAGATGTTCTGGGACGATTCCCTACCATCCGGGATAACATCTCCACTTGTGTCAAGGCCGTTGTCGTAGGTAGGGTCCCACATGGCTCGGGCGTTGGTTGTACCAAGTGTTTCTGTAAACTCTACCTCAAGGTAATATGTGGTGTCTCCGCCTAAAGTGATGGACCTGGATGTGATTAGAGACTCCGCGTTAGTGAGAATTCTTCCTGTCTGGTCCGTAGCCACTCCACTGTACACAGTCAGCACCCGGTTGGTTACATCGGATACCTCTACCCTGAAGCCGTCCGACACGCGGGGGTACACATCTTTAACCACTCTTTCGTTAAATTCATTCATTAACTCGTCGGAGTATCCGTGTGTACCTTGCTCAAGGTCAGCAACGTCTACTCGTAAGTTTGAGGTCCAATTTACTTTTTTTGCCATAATACTATAAAGGTATGATTGTTACTTGAATACCTGCTGCCCTTACTCTTTCAAACATGTCCTTTAGACACTTATACCTATCCGGTGGAAGGTAGAACGGGTAGGAGAATCCATCGACTCTAGGTACTCCTGACCCCACAGCCCCCAACACCGACTCTCCTATTGTATGCTTACTAATTACTTGTGCGGGATTGAGTATGAGATCGTTACCGTCAACGTCTTGATATTCAATAAGTTCCTCACCTCCAGTGACAAATGAGGCGTAACCGCCAAACTGTGTCCTGAGAGGACTACCTGATTCGGTATGAGTATACAATGGAGCGGCACTAAAGGTCAACCTATTAAGCACCGTATTATTAGCCACCACGTTGGCAGACTCTTCAATATTAGTGCCAGCACTAAGCACTATTTGATACGGAAAGTTTACAGTGGGGAACCCAGAAGTGTCTTCAAACTCGTACTCCGTAGCGGCAGGCTTATCAATCAGTTGTGATCTGTACGAGTGCCTCTCTGCCCCAAAGTTAATGTAAATTTCCCCACCTACCTGGGGAAGCCCTATAGAGCTTGACAGAGAAATAGTGTCCGTGAGGTACCCTACTGGGTGGCCGGCAACTGTTGGGGACCCTGAAGGGCCAAAGTGCTGCCTTGTAGTAGGGTCAACAGTTAACACGTCGTTTACCAAAGAAACAGTTTCTGGAGCCGCGTGGGATACTGTAAACGTAGGCGACTTGGAGGCTGGGTCTGTCCACGCCTCTAGGATAGTGAAAGTGTAGTTAGGCGTGAGGAATTCCTCATTAACTACTGTGGCAAACTCCTCATTAGGACCCCCCGCATCAATCACTATTTGGAAACTTGCTGTGTTGGTCCCTACTGTCTGTGGAAAGGCATCTGCCACAGATAAAGTCGCAGTTGCGTCAACCACAATCTCGGTGGTACCAATACCACCACCAGAACCTACAACCGACAACGTTGAGTCTGTGGTAAGCACGACCTTCACAGCAGTCAGGTCTTCCTCAAAACCTGTGCTAACTCCAACCTTAGCTTGGAATGGAGTAATAATTCCAGCCCAGCTACTTAGGTCTGGGCACTCCAGGGTTTCTCTCCCTACTAGTACATCATTAATGATGTAAGTAGGGGCTGGGTGGAATGAGGTGAGAGTCGTGGACACAGTACCAGGACTTCTCTGTGCTGTGTCGAACACGTAGGGGCCTGGAAATCTGTCATCTATAGCTGCTCCTACAGCATCCCTTGGGTTGCCTTCTTCTAGGTCCGTTCCCGCGTAAGGTACCTCAAATAGCTCAACAGTAGTGCCTATCGCGTAGATAGCCCCTATAGGTTGGGTTAAGGTTAAGGTGGGGTTGGGTAACGCATCCTCGTCCCTAAGAGTGTAAAAGAATCTCTCCGTACCGTTTATAGTCAGCATCCCAGCTTCATCTGGAAAATCTGCTACCGAGACCAATTCTATAACTGTGTCGGCAGCAGTCGTGCCAACTGCCAAAGTGGAGGACCCTAAGGGGTCTGGGACGGCGTCGTGTAGGAAGGCTGCGTCCAAAATCCTAAAACCACTGTCTTCCGATGGTATTAGGATCTTAACGTTATCATGCGTGGTGTGGTGTACTTCCCAATGTCTACCTAGTTGAACTACGCTTACAGTCTCCACACTTGCTCCGGCCCTCACTAGCTCTACCGAGCTTAGAGCTGCATGCGGGCTAACCAGAGGAGTCTTCAGGTACAGGATGTCCTCGTCTGCGCTGTTCTCGTCGTAAAAAACAACCTCTTCAGACCCAGTGTTAGCTTCCAGCCGTATCCACCCGCTCTCAGGGAGGTCGATCGTGTCCTGCACATCGAAGGAAAGAAACGTGCGTCCTGCGAGCGTGCTGTTAAGGGTGGTTCTTCTAACGTAGTCTGCTTTGAACCCTTCGTGGGCATTCACTGTAGCGGACACTGTTAAGGTATTGGTGGTTGTGTTGTTATCAGAGACCGTTACGGTCTCCTCCAACACGGTACCCTTATCCAGCACAATTGTGTAAGGGTACGAAACGGGGAGAGTAGAACTGTCGTACATCACTAGCGCCGTAGCGCCGATAACTGCATCTGTCGAGAGCACCGCCGACCCACTAGCAGTAGGTACATGGGACACGGAAGTAGGACTCTCTAGGTACACGACGTTGTCTTCGTAGTCTACAAAACAGTAGCCCAAGGACTCCTCCCCCGCCTGCCCTGGGGACATAATTAGGGTACCTACTTGGGTTAGGTCGGACGCATCCTCAAGTTCAATGGTGGTAGCACCAACCAGAACAGTGTCCGAGATAACCCCAGATCGTAGGTATGCAGGGCCTATACATACCTCAAGTGTCTTCCTAAACGCCTGCTCTGTCTGCCGAGGACCAACTGCTAGGTTGCCAACCAGGGCTCGCCATATGTCGTCATCACCGAAGCCAAAGGTAGGCCTAGAAAATCCCAGATTATCGGATACAGTGGTTAGACGTGCCCCATCAGCAGTGTCTACAAACAGCTGGTCCCTAGCCTCTTTAATGGCAGATTTGGTGCTATCGGTTGACATTAGTTAACAGTCACCAGTGTTGTGCCTAAGGAGCTTACAGGAACTGGAAGTTCTTTTGAAGACACTGAAATGTCGGTGGAAGGTTCTTGGACTATGACATTGTATACCCCCGGAACCGACATAGCTCTTTCAATCATCTCAGACACTATGACATCCTCCCCGATTCCCAGAGCAATGATGTAACTTTCAATTGCTGCCCTAACTGTCACAGCAAGGTTGGAATCTTCAAAACCATCATTAGAGGTGATAGACAGCCTGACAGTGACTCTCCTAATTGTAGGAGTTTCGACGGTGGCTTCTATGCCTGCAGCTACTACCCCTGGAAAGGCTGTCTCGTCCCCTGCCGACCCGTTGATGAACCTCTGCGCTTGAAATATGAGACCTATGTAGTAGGTGTAAGTAGCGGCTATGAAAGAACCAGCAGTAATAGGGTTCAAGAATTCTAGCTTACCTCTAGCTTTGTTGATGTAGTAGTCTACGCCCTCTACTTGGAGAGTAAGGTTGCTGGCGCTAGGCCCAACCCAGATCCTCTGTGAATTCCTCAGAATTGGGAATTTGGCTAGGCCATAAAAATCTACACCCGCGTCGGAAGACGCAGAAAGCACCTCCACTTGTACCACTTCATCCCCAGAATCATGAGCATTAACAGTGCTGGAGGCTAATGTTAAAGAGTCAGAACCATAGTTCGTATCTGTGAATTCCACTACCTCTGCTTGCGCAGACTCTGGACTCACTAGCAGGAACCCTTCCGTTGTGAAATCAGATGAGTCTGAGACGCTAAGAGTGCCAGTTGAGATAAAGTAGTCGGTGTCTAGAGAGTCTCTCGTAAGCACAACCTGGTCTGGAACGAAGCCGCTGCCATCATCCACGTAAACTATGACTTCATCTGTAGAGAACCTCTCTAGGACGTTCGCAGTAGTGATTGTTTGGCCTGTGACAGGGTCGGTAACCCCAAGAACAGCCTCCTTGAGGGCCAGAGGAGTACCTTTACCTAAAGACTGAAGGTGCTCCAGTGCTCGATCCTGTAAGTCTGCGTCGGACTCCACGGGGCCACCACCTGTAAACAGGCCTAGGTTGGTGACGCTGGCTCCGTTGAACGGTGGGGCAGAAGTGAACTGTGTCACTCTCCCAGCTCCTATATTACTCAACCCTCCTGAAGTGGTAGCTTTAGCTGAGATCGGAGTGGAGTTATAGTTACCATTCACGATAGTCCCACTCTCCACTGTGTTGAACATGACTGGAGTGGAGTCGCCTGAAGTGGGCACCTGTACTTTAAGGCCTGCTGGGATGACTATGTCGGAGGCACCAGACACTACTGAAATCCTACCACCAATTGAGTGGTTGTTTGACAGGGCCGACACAGTTAATATAGCTGTGCCGGTGTTGTTTGCGGACACAGTCACTTCTTCGACTGCGGTCGTACCTTCACCTATTCTAACGGTGTACGGAAAACCAACAGTAGGAAACCTTTCTGTTGATTCTAAACTTACTGTGACATCAGTCGCAGTCGCGTCAAATGCCAACGTGTTGGACACTAGGAGGCCGTCACGTATCAAAATCTTTCCTGCGGCTAGGGTAGGTTGCAGCCGTACGACACCATAATCGGAAACCCTAGCGTCCAGGTCAACACCAGAAGACGACCTGATGCTGAAGGCGTCCAGCAGCTGTACCATCTGAAAGTACTGCTCGTCGTCTTCCACGGCAGCAGCCTCAAGTATAGTGCGAATAACAGATCCAATGCTGAAGTCTGTTATCTTAGTGTTCGCTTGTACGAACGCTATCATGTCATCTATAATCTGATGGTATTGTCTAGGTCTAAAAGCCATACTATCTCCTGGTAGAAAAGTCGAAGGTCAGCTCACTGTCAAACCCCTTAACAATAACCTCTCCCTTGGTGGTGAGTGTGTTGCCTACGAAACTTATGTCCAGCTTACCAATATCAGAAATCCTAGGATCGGATAAAAGAGTAGCCCGGACATTTACGTCAAATTCTATAAAACCTGTTGCGGAGGGGGCCCGCACACCTAGTGGGTACTTTATACCAAATGCAGGGTGTAAAGCAAGCTCCCCTTGCTCCGTTTCGAACTTAGTCCTGACGGCTTGCAGCATGTTTGGCACACCCTCCACAAGCTCTATATCACCACTGTCCCCGACCACAAAATCAAACTGCGTTATACCTCCAGCAGATTTTGGAGAAGAAATTAGAATATCCCTCCCAAGTCTCTCCTCTACAGGTGATATAGTCCGGTTCTTTCCTACATTTTCAGGGGACACAGCCGTGCGAGCAGTATTGCCGCTCTGAGGGTATAGTATGTAGTCCCCAGGCCTTAGAACATCAATCCCGTTCCCATCCTTAGAGATGTACGGGGCCTTCAATCCGTTCGCGACCACCAAAGCCTTCCACCTAGCTGGGGTCCCAAGTAACCTCTTAGCCACCTTACGGATGTTGTCCCCAGCCCAAACCTGACTTTGACCAACGCTGGCCCCGAAGGCCTCGTTAGATAAATCGAGAGACTCACCGCCCGAGTCCACCTTACCAACCACTCTATCGATCATTTGAGCTTTTTTAATGTTTAATACCTCCCAGGAGGGGGTGGAGAACATCCAATCAGAGGTTATTACCTTGGTTACAGTTCTCCTAAGACCTCTCATAGTACTAACCAGCTCACTCATAGCGGGCCAGTACACGCCCTCCAAAAGATCCTCATCACTTCTGGACACGTTGCTTAGATTTGCGCCAATGTACACTAACTCAGACATGGTCCTAACCGCCGCAGCTATATTGTTAGAAAGTGTGTGAAGGGCCGACCTGGGGATCTCAAGCGTTCGTTTTGATGTGGAGGCAATTGTGGCCAGCGCGGAGAATAATTCGTTAACAGGAGTGAGGATATCTGTCAGAGTCCTGGCGAAAGACGAGAGGGAAGAATCTAAGCCTTTATTCAGAGAATTGATACCGTTAGCCATATCCTGCAGAATGGCGTTTAGGCCAGACCTCCTGTTTGCGCGGGACTTCCGGGTTAGTACCGAGTCTTCCACAACTTCACTTAGTTCTTTTTCATACCTACCGATAGTCCGCAAGGATATATCATACGTAGCAGTTAAAGGACTAGATGAGTCACGGTTAGTCCTAAAAGACATAGGCTCAACTATATAGTATTCCCCCTCTTTTCCGTTCTTCCACAGCATCACCACATGGTTTGCTAGCTCGGGGGTTACCTTGCATATGTAGTACGCCCTGAAAAGATTTCTCAGATCTATCAAATCATCAAAACCTGTGCGCTCGTCTAGGTTCGGCAACCCCGTGTCACCGGGCTGCAGGAAGTAAGTCTTTTTAAAAGACTTAACGTTGGGCCTGAGGCCCGTGGTGCCAGACAGCGTTATATTCTTATAAATCTGTCCTTGGTGCTCGATAAACTGACCACCGCCTTGGGTGGGCTTAATTACAACTGCAGCAGCCTCCTCAAGGCTCATGCTCTTAGGGTTTACAGGGAACTTGAACTCCCCACCGGGAACTAGCCGCTCCAGCTCAAACTTAACGTTGCTGGGGGCATTACCTGGGATTATCAAAGCCAAAGAATAATTGTTCTCTTGGTTCTTTGAGTTCAGTAGCCAGTTTTTTCTGGGTGGTTTTGATAGTGAGTCGGTCATTACAGTATTTTGAATACGGGTGTTACAACGGTCACCGTTCCACCTAGTATAGCGTTATTATACAGTATTTCAGCTAAAGCATCCACAGATTCTTCCTTAGATCTCTGTAGAGAAACATTTGCTGCGGCTACGGTGGCGAACTGGGAGGCTAGTGACGTGTGAGGAGGCGGGGTTATAACGGTGGCTCCGGTAAACGACAAGGCAAGACCACTCTGCACACCGACCCAAAAAGCTGTAATACCCGCAGGGATCTTGGTTAAGCCCGCCCCATCATCATTCATACCATCAAGGGCAAGAGCCATGGCAGTCTTACCCAGGTCCACCCCACCTGTCAGTAAAGGTAGAGTGCCAGCCATGGCGTCCTTGGCAAAAGAAGCATACGCATCGACAAGCGCTGCAATGGCGGCCTCCGGGGTGCTGGAAGGCTCCACATTCAGCAGAGCGTTCTTTATGGTGTCTAATGACATCATTCGCCCTCTCCAGTCTCTTCCTCTCGTGCGTATAAGTCTAACTCAACTGAGTCTGGAACGTCTTTACTTCCGTAGATATAGTCGCTAAGATTGTCGTCTATGTTGTCTATCAGCTCCTGCACCTCTGGAATTATCTGAGTCACGGTGGTTACCTCTGGTGCCAGAGGTACGCTACTGGGCCCAGTTCCTGTAGCATGAGTGTGCTTATTGAACTCCTCCATGAACGAAATAACAGACTCTAACAAAGTGGTCATACTGGTCTTCCAAACCTGCCCGAGTACCATGTTCTCACTGGACCCTTGGTCTCCGAAGTACAGACCAGTGCCGGGGGTTAGATAAATACTGCTGTCGGTGGTCAGTAGACGTATGATGGAACCCGCAGTAGCTATGATGCTGTTGGAATCCATAAACAAAGAGGTCTGGTCTATAGACCTATCGGTAGGAGCAGTGTCGGACAGAGGAGGGTTGGGCTGGAGTACGGAAGGCTCGGTGTCGGGAAGATACACTCTATCGTTAAAGTTTACCTCAAAACTAGCGGTCGGCTTCATGTCCACCTGCACGTCTCCACCGTACCCAACAGGAGTCCTGCGGTACCCGCTTGGGGACCCTGAGAGGGTGGATGCTGCCTCGTTAGTGTCCACAAACACACTTCCCTCGCCTGTAACAGACACAGATGTCCCATTCCTGCGGTATAGGTGTGGCCTACCTTGTGTTAGACTATTTGGTGAGGTACCTGAGGTGGATGGGTCCCTATTGTTAGCAGGGTGAGGGTACCAGGATGTCATCACCGGCTGGGTTAGTTTGCCACCAATGAACTGCACTAGGCACCTGTCTCCGTCCAACTTAGCGAAGTCTACACCCTCCGTGGAGCCTTTGAACTCAGTGCCGTCAATCATAAAGCTCGACGGTCTTGGCAAATCTTGTGAGAAGTTGTCCAGCCCAGACGGACCAGTAGGTGCGATGACCACGTTTGAAAGTTCCGTTTGCCCTTCAGACCTGTCTAACACAACAGCTATGTCGGCTTCCCAGTAGTGCCCTCTAAGAAGCGCGTCATCCCTAGCAGACTTATTGTTTTCGTGGTCGGATGGGTACACTCTTAAAACTACCCCCATCACAGGAAAGTAGAGCATGCTGTCTGTGTAGTGCTCCGGCGTCCAATCATCATCACTACCGATGATCGACCCGTCCGGGAACCTCTTATCTCCTGGATCGGACACTACCCTCTAGCCTTCTCTGCAAAGTACCTTCTGACCACCTTTTTCCACCAAGTATGCTTAGTGGAATTGCTCAAAAAAAATGATAAAGAGTTTTTTTTCTGCTTTTTAGTGAGCTGGCTGTACGGTTTTTTGAACTTAAACTCACCAATCTCAACCCTAGCCCTGTCTGCGAAGTTGTACACATTGTCCAATGTATGGTCTATGCCGTTGTCGGTCAACCATTTGATCATCCTACCCACCCCAGCTTCCTTGGAGTACCCCCCATTCCAACCTGCGACCAAGAGACCTACGTGGTCTGCGCTCTCCCAGTTAAAAGCCCCTCCTCCTAAACCCTCATCTTTGAGAACCTTGGTTATTCGTGCGAGAAGCTCTGTAGCTATCTGTACGTTAAGATTTGCATTATCTGGACCAACTATCCCAGGAGGAAGGGTGGCGAGGGCGGGGAAACGCCTGTTCCAACACTTTAAAACCTTACCGGAAGTCCCTTTGGGGGCTTTCGACCGTATAGGCGCGTACTCACTGTCCTCGAAACCATCAATTCCTACCTGCATTAGGCCCCAAGCAGGTCCGTTGGACTCGCTAGGATTTAAACTGCTCTCACTTTTAGCCAGCGCCCTAAGAAAAGCAACTGGCAGCTTCTCTCTTCCGTTACCTCGCGTGTTAGACCAGTACGGGCCCCATTCTTCAAAATCTACGTCGAAACTTCTCCTAGCTGGTTTGAACATAGCCAGCGAAGAATTAGCTGCCTTTGTTGCCGCAGTATCTACGTTACTTGTTGGTAAAGGGGACTTTTCAGGCTTACCAAACACTAGTGGATCGGAACCAGACACTGCATCTGGAATGAAGGCTGCGAAGGCACTTATTTCCTCTGCAGAATCCCGTATACCGTCTACATAGACTATGTTTCCAAAGTACTGTTTAGCCACCTTAGCGCTTTCGGCGTCTGAGAAGTTGGTCCTGGCTGATTCAGATGGAATAATAGAATCGGAAAGGACCTCAACTTGAGTTGAGTTATAGGTTGCCTCGGTATTGCTAACCTCGAAAAAATCAGCCAACCGGCCCTCAGGTCCACGGTCCCCTCCTTCAATCCTTACAGAGCCACCAGTGGTCAGTGCTGTACTGCCTGGAGGGACATATGATAGGTACGGGTCGTTGCGCTGACCCCTGGAGACCTGGAGGTTGGTTGTCATCTCTTTTAAGTACTCCCAAGAGTGGCTTACACTCTCCACGTAGTAACTCTCTTTCCTATCCACCCAGTCTAGGCGGTACCCTACCCTGATCTCAGGCATACCCCTAAGGGTAACTTCACCAGTTAGATACTCAATTTTGTGCTGACCCCAATGATCGTGTAGAAGTAACCACCTTACTATGTTCTTTAGAATTTTACCTTGCGGGGTGCCGCCTTTGTCGCTGTCACATACCGCGTCTCTTCCGTAATCCGCGAACCTGGTGGTCCATTCTTTTGCACGTAAACCATTCCTAGCTATGCTGATCGGGGTAGTCACCGGCATGAATTCTTTCATTATGTGCTTGTAGTTAGTGCCCAAGGGACTTTCCGAGAACATGGTGTAGAAGTTAGTCAAATCATTATCGCTGCGCCCGACCGTAGAGTTAATCACATCCGTATTCTTTATAGACACAACGTCTAGGTGCTTGAGAGGAGGTCCATCGAAATTACAACCAATTGTGCCTATAGAAATAGTGCCGTCGCGCACCTCCTTCACAGTTGAGTAGTCGTACACAGACCTGTACTGACCATCGCCAGATCCAACCACCTTAGAGAATATAGGCCCAAATGGTACAAACCCTAGTGGGTCTCCATCTGCTGCTAAAGGTCCTAAGTCCACCCCCTCTACAGTGGACCAGGGGTATTCCCTGAACACAATGGCAGGCACATACGCTACCGCGTGAGTGCTGCTCGCAAAGTCCCCACCCGTCCCGCGATTAAACCCAAGCTCATCTTCGTCGGTTGAGTACTCACTGCCGAAACATCTGTCTAAATAAGGATCGCTGTTTAAGGACGTTTCCTTTCTTGGCACAGCTACAGGTCTTAAGTCGAATACCAACTCATTCATCATCTCATTAGAGAATTTCTTCATTATGGATATTAGGGACCCTCCCTCGTGCCAGATAGGAGCCCCTTGTATATACCCGTCTACGGTGGAAGTTTCTATAAAAGATAAGTCTATCAGGTCCAGAACTGTGTACACATCGTTCTTAAGATCCGTCTTCAATACATGGTACTCACGAAGCTCCGCTATACCCGCCCGTATTCTAGCGAACACTTCAGGTGGAGTGGTACCTTTGATGGTAGTGCCTCTGACGTCGGAAGTGCCTGTAATCGTGGACGACCCAACCACCCTGGTGATAGACTCCACCTCGTCTGGGTTTTTACCTGGAGGAACGTTATTCCTATTTACTACCGCCTCGGCCTCAGAGAAAGAGCTAAAATCTTCTAACGTGTTCCTGGTGTGGTCTAGAAGCCTGTTAAACCCTTCTAAAGCGCCGACTGGGATCCGGTCCTTAGCCCTGGCGATCCTTCTCTGCCGGTTATCTGCCACAATTTTTGACGTGTGGTCGTAACTTTCAGGGAGAACCCACTGCTTGCCGAACCCTAAGAGCATGGAAGATAGATTCTCCACCATGTCAGCAGGGGACCCATGCCCACGAACTCCAGATGTTGACAGACCTGTAGGCGCCCCGGACACCAGGTACTCTTTAACGACTAGGTCCTGCCTGTGCTGGATGTTAGGGTTTACTTGTATGGTAGTTTTCTCAAAAGCCTTTTGGAAATCTGAGCACACTATCCTAAACATGGACGAAACCGCTCCGTGCTCGTTAGTTGCCTCGGTTCGCTCAACCTTATCCACGTACCCCATGAACAGGCGTATAAACCCCCTTTTCCCGTCACCCGGGTCTACGTACAGGTTCACAGTGTCGTTAGGATAGATAAGGTTGAAATAGTTCTTCCTAGGTACAACGTCTACCGACAGCGCGCCTACACCTTTGATAGACTTAGATGACTTAAAGGATACCAGGTCCTCAGACAGCTCTATTGGTGTCTCGGAGTGGTGCGAGTGAACTACAAGGATCACCCTAGTACGCATCCTAACTGTTGATGAAGAGGACATACTACCTGGTTACTCTACCTACCGGCGTTGCTTTAAAAGAAGGAGCCTTGACTGGAGCACTGTTGGGGGGGATGGCGGAAGAAAGTTCACTTATACTGTTTTCTAGGTTAGCTATCGCAGCTAGCAGCGCCTCAGGAACCTGCCCGGACCCGGACCTGGAAGACCTCATTACCCTGGCCTCAGTG
>Ga0208923_1000012_pt1 | contig 63279 bp, 77 predicted proteins | sample ColrivemetaGS575_FD_187620 | JGI IMG/M metagenome (GOLD analysis project Ga0208923, IMG submission 187620) | Estuarine microbial communities from the Columbia River estuary - Freshwater metaG S.575 (SPAdes) (version 2) | ecosystem: Environmental > Aquatic > Marine > Intertidal zone > Estuary ...
TTTTTTTTGTGTAGGGTGTGTTTGTAGTTTTATTGTATTATTCTTTTAGGGATTATTAATTATGAAAAGATACAGCATTGGTAGTAGGGTTGCTCAGAGTTGGTTAGTTGGTCAGAGTAAATTCTTTTTGGATTTATCTGGTCATTTGGATAGTGATGGTTTGTATAGGGAATCTGAGAGCTTTTTAAATTACGGTGTTGATTTATCTGGTTTATTGCGTTATTCTGCTGTTGATGATGTTAAGGATTTAGGGGATGATGTTGATTCTCCTGATAATGATATTGTTCATGTAGAAGATGTTAATCCTAATGCTATATATGATAAAAATAAATATTATCATGATGAGTATATTCCTACGAGATTTGATACAAGGGGGATTATTCATAGGGGCAATGTTTTAGATTCAAATCCTGTGATAAATAATGTAAGAGCTTGTATGTCTCTTTTATCTGTAGGTGGCGGAGATGTTTTTCGTTGTTTAAAAAATCTTAGTGACAATTTGGGTTCTGTTACTGAATCTGTTTTAAGTGGTGAATTAAGTGATGAGGATATTAAGTATGCTCTTTACAATTATTTTAAGAATCCATTGTTTTTGGAAGATGTTTTAGAGGTTAATAATATTGTCAGGGATATTAGAGATGGTGTTGTTAATCGTGATACTGTAGCTTTATTTAGTAAGGTTATTGATTTATTTAGTGGTCGTGTTGAGAAGTTTAATAATCGTAGGGAATATCTTAAGAATTTTGTAGCAGAGCAAATTCCTGAATTAAAGGATGATGTTGAGTTATTAAATACTTTGCTTAAAAAAGATGTTGAAAATATTGAAGTTTATTTGGAGCCATATGTAGAGTCTGCGAAATTATTAAAGAGTGTTGGTGGAAATTCTAAAGAGATTTCAACTATATTAAATCTATACAAATCATTAAATTTCAAAAAAGATGCTAAGGAGATTTTATTTTTATTTAGAAGCACCGGCGAAGTTGATGTTCATATGTTGCCGAGGATAAATTTAGTTCCAGAAGCATTGTGGGCGAATTTTATAGGGAAAAGTGATTATTTTAGTAATACAGATTTAGTATTATATAAAAATTTGATGCCTGATTTATTAGAGCATATTATTAAAAATATAAATTCTCAAAGAAATGTTAAGTTTGGTGAAAATTCTTATCACAAAGATTCCATTTATCCTATTTACAAGTTGTGTGGTGCAAAGGGATTATTTGATTTAAATTATCAGAAAGAAATTATAAATAATGATCCTAAAATGCCTGAGGTTTATCAGAATTATATAAAGAATGGTGAGAGTTCTGATAATCAATTTTACAACAAAGAAGAACTGGATAAAATTTATTTAGAGAGAACCCTTTTATCTGGCTACAATTCTAAGATACAAGAAGAGTTGGGTGATGCTTACGAAGAGAGAGATTCTAATAAATATATCTTAGATTATTTGCCTTATTACAAGAAATTTAAAAAATATCTTAATTGGGATAATGGTATATTAATCCATCACATTAATAATTTAGCTCCTATTCTTGGTTCTAAGATATTAGATTTAGAGTATCGGACTTTATCAAATCTTTATAACATGTCTAATAGTTTGGATAAGGAATTTGTTTCTCAGCCTGAAATAAATAATGTTGAATTAATAAAAATATATAATGATTGTCCTTTCTTGAGAGATATTAAATTTAAAGATTTATTAGAATTTAATCATCAAAGAAATCCAAAATTCAGTAGTGATATAAATGAATTAAAAAATATACTTGGTTTCCGAGAAGCTTTAGAGTTTAATGGAAAAATCTTATATCTATTTGGTCAGAATGTTGATGATAAAATCGCTAATCGTGTAAAGCAAATTGAAAATAGACTTTTAAATTCTCAAACAAAAGAATATTTTAAACGTTTAGTTAGTTCTGATGATTTCATTGGCAATATGGATTTTCTTTTAGAGCGTCCTGAAATAGATTTAAATCGTTACACCCCTACTGAAGTTTCTGCATTTGGTTGGAGTTTTAATGATAAGGATAGAGATAGAGTTGCCACCATTCGAAAAAGTATAAGTAGGAGTAAAAATTATTCTGGTATTGTTTGGGGTAGTCCTGAATACAACAAGATATTTTTAATGATTGCTAAAGAATGGGAATCTAGGGGCAGAGATCCAAAAGTTATGGTTGATCTTTTTGATGCTGCTTTATATGAACAAGACGATGATGTTTCTCTAATTTGTGGCATTGTGAATATTGCATCTGGAGTGAATAATTTTGAATCAATTAAGAATCAAAATAATATTTATACCTTTAGAGCAATTAAGAAAAACATGTTTGATGAAGTTGATACATTATATAGAAGATATGATTTATTATTTAAAGATTTATCAGTTATTAAAGAGCAAATTATAAACATTGGTGGTTTTAATGTTTTATTTTCTGAAGATCCTGATGTTTTGGTGGGTGCTTTGAGGATTAGAGAAGATAAGGTTCAAGCTTTTAAAGATGGTTTAAGTGGTGCTAAATTAATAAAGGGTGCATATTTTGACAGTGTATTAAGAGTTGATTTTAATATATTGAAAAATAAATTAGCTGCGTATGCTATTAGTAAATTTTTAGAAAGATATCCAGAAGCTAAAGAAAAAATTGAAAATGGTGATAAAATTGCAAATATACCCAATTTCAAATTTGATGATATTTTAAAATGGATTGGTGAATCTTTATTAAACGATTCTGATAATTTCATTCCTATTGTTTATGGCATCAAGTTAAATTTCAACAACAAGATTACTCTTCCTCCAACTAATTACAATACGACGGTTGAATCATTTAACGAAAATCTTAAAAATGCTGGCAAGATTATTGCTTTATTTGGTAATGACACTTATAGAGTTTTGGATAAATATGCTTTTAAAGTTTGTCAATCTAAAGGTTTGCCTACAAAGGGATTTAGGAACATTCCCCATCTTGGTTTAAAAGCTACAATTATTCATGATTTAGGAAATTTATTACCCACTAAAACTCCAACTAAGAATGATGGTTTATCTGATTACTATATTAATTATCTTGGTTTCGATGACAAGAATCTTAAGTTTGTTGCAGATGCTTGGGATAATGAAATTTCTATTGTTGATAATGATATGAATTTCTTAGAGTCTGGTTTTGTTAAAGAATTTGCTAAGGAGAATGATCCTACAAAATTATCCAAGTTAATTAAAAGAAGTAATGCCAAAGTTTTATTTGAGAATTTACAACCTAAATCCACTAAGTTTGCTTTGGATTTTATTGATAACTTTGATGTTCCTAATGTAAAAATGGATGATAGTAGTCCTAAGAAAATCTTGTATCGTGGATGTGAGGATATTTATTTAAGGGGATTAGAAGTTCCTATGCCTTCTTGGAGTGATTTTGTTTCTAAAGAGGGAGATATGACATTAAGATTTTTACCAAGAGAAGATCCAAGAGGCTTGATGTTAGGAAAGATTACAGAGTGTTGTCAGCATCCAGAGAGTTATGCAGCTTCTTGTGCATTTGATGGTCATTTAAATCCTCTTGCTGCTTTTGCTGTATTTGAAATTAATAATGAGATTATCTATCAATCTTATGTATGGTCTGATAAAGATGGCAATGTTTGTTTTGATAGTAGTGAAGCAAGCAAGAAAGCATATAAAGCTGACTATGACAAAATTAATAATGCTAAGACTCTTTTAATTGATTTTAGTAAGAGCATAGAAGGCGAATGTAATATAGGTAATAATTTCTTAGGATTTAACAACAATACAGAAGCTTTAAAAAATCCTACAGAAACTTACAAAGATGAAGAAGTTAATAATTTGTTAGTAAGATTCAGTCCAAGTAGGGGAGAATTTTATAGATCTGATTCTACTAGACAATATAAAGTAGGTTAACGCTTTTTATTCTCTCTTAAAATTGTTAGGGGAGTGTTATTTAAAGTCCAGAATTTTGGTCCCTGAATATATTGCCAAGGATATTTTTTAGTTTCTAAGGCAGCTTTAGTCAGGGACATTTCTTTGTCTTTATATATCACTGTATTTTTTGATTTCACTATACATGTAATCTCTGGAAAATCTTTTAAATGCAATAATGTTCCTGGTTTAAGTCCAATCATATCAAAGTTAAAATTAATAGCTTTTCTTCTCTTACCAGTCTTTGTATTATTTTTCTTAATTTCTGCTGTTTTTGTTAGAGTTTTGTCCATTAAAATTTGAGATGGGTTTGCTATTTTGATTGCTATAATAATCTTATCTGGATCTGTATAGAAAAATTCTCTTTTTGAATCCACTCTATCTTCATGGAATAGTTTATGAATTAGTCCTTCAACATATCTAGCATCATAAACTTTAGCAGCATAAAGTACTTCAAAAGGTTTTGGTACAGATGTATTATTTAGTTCTTTTAATCTTAGGTTGATATCTCTATCTGTGATACCAATTTTTACCATGTCTTTGAAAGCTGGATTTTTTAAGATGTAGATAATTCCCATGGGTACTTTGTAACAGTTTTTTATGTATGTGTTTATTTGAGGTATTGAGGAGAGATACTAATAGGTAATATAGAACCGCCATTTTAGGATATGAGGCTGAAAAAAACCGGGGGAAACTTAATGTATTGTGATTTTGTTATACAAAGCTATATAGAGGGGATATATTTTTTGTTATGGGATTAATTGTTTATGAGAAATTTAATTTTGTTTAAGGATTATTCTTATGTGGTATAGATTAGCAGCTGGTGTTCCTAAATTATTAAGTAATCCTGTTATTGGTGGATTTTGGGTAGGTAATAGGCCTGTTCATTATGGTGAACAATTTGGCGTATATGAATTAAAAAATCTATTACAAACACATTCTACAAATGTAAATACTCAAGAAAAATTAAATTCTTTTTTATCTAAGCCTAATAGATTTGAAATAATAGATGGAAAGAAAATATATCTAAGAGACCTAAGAGGCCGAAACAAAAGTTTAATAATTCCTTTTGATTTTTATGTTGATAATCTAGAGATTGAAAAAGATAAAGTTTTTAATGTAGATGAATTAATAAAACTATTACAAACAAGTAATTTAAATATAAATACCCAAGAAAAATTAGATTCATTTTTATCTAATCCTGATCGGTTTGAAATAATAGATGGGAAGAAAATATACATAAGAAGCCTACGAGGCGGAGGAAAAAGATTAATAATTCCTTTTGATTTTTATGTTAATAATGATAAAATTGAAAAAGATAAAACATTTGATGCCACTCAATTAAAAAATCTGTTACAAACATTTTCTTTAAATGTAAATACCCAAGAAAAATTAAATTCTTTTTTATCTAATCCTGATAGATTTAAAACAATAGATGGAAATAAAATATATCTAAGAAGCACAAAAAAAGACAAAAAGAGTTTAATAATTCCTTTTGATTTTTATGTTGATAATCTAGAGATTGAAAAAGATCAAGTTTTTAGTGGAGGTGAATTAAGAAAACTGTTGAATACAAAGAGTCCAAATATAAATACTCAAGAAAAATTAGATTCATTTTTATCTAATCCTGATCGTTTTGAAATAATAGATGGGAAGAAAATATACATAAGAAACACATCCCGCAAAAGTAAAAGTTTAATAATTCCTTTTGATTTCTATGTTAATAATGATAAAATTGAAAAAGATAAAACATTTGATGTCACTCAATTAAAAAATCTATTACAAACAGATAATTTAAAAATAAATAACCAAGAAAAATTAGATTCATTTTTATCTAATCCTGATCGGTTTGGAATAATAGATGGGAAGAAAATATACATAAGAAACACAAGATCCGACAAAAAGAGTTTAATAATTCCTTTTGATTTTTATGTTAATAATGATAAAATTGAAAAAGATAAAGTCTTTAGTATAAATGAATTAAAAAATCTATTACAAACAAATTCTACAAATATAAATACCCAAGAAAAATTAAATTTCTTTTTAAACAATGCTGAATTTAGAATTGATGAAAATGGTATTAATCAATATTTTCCATATAAAGGATCAGTAAGAGAAAAATATATAAATAAAAATTTAAATATTACAAATGAGCATAATATAAAAATTATAAGCCAAAAACCAATTTCGATTTTAAATCCTGGGAAATCAATCAAAATTTTAAAATTAGATTTTGCTTTTGTAGAAGATGGAAATATATTACTGGCTATTGAAGTAAATGGTGGGCAACATTATGGATTTGTTTCTTTCGGAACAAAAACAACATATGAGGATTGGCAAGCTGCTTTAAAAAGAGATGTAGAAAAAATAAATTATTGTCATAATAATAATATTCCATTGTTAATTTTTAATCATATGTTACCTGATCAATATTTCAGAACAACAACTTATAATCTAAATAAAAATCCACATATGTATGATAGCTATGTTCCTCAATCTGTTATAGTTAATGATGAAATTAATGATGTAGCAGATACGTCACTGGAATTTATTAGGAGACAGATTTATTCTCATTTGTATCCAGTTTTTAATGGAATAATTAGTTTTGATGATGATATACCCAAGAAGCGTTATATTAAAGATACATTGATATTAATTGCTAAGTTATTAGGTATATATAATGGTGGTATTGATAAAACAGATTATATAAGATCTTTTGATATGAATGTAGATCTCACTGAAAATTATAATATTTGTTTAGATATATATAATAATTTATATCCTGATTATCCACTAGATAGGGATGAGAAAATTACATATAATGATTTGTCTGTAAAACCTAAAATTAAAAAACCTAAAGAAATTGAGCCAGACCCTCTTGAAATATAGAGGATGTTTATTTTTTTAAATCGGGTAGAATCAATTTATGAATGAATTATTAAATTATAAAAACACATCATTTAGCGCATTAGGTTTTGTAAAAAGTCAAAGTAAAATTGAATTATTTGATTATAATTTTGATCAAACAAATTATATTAGTTTAATGATACTTGATTTGATGTCTAAAGGACAATATGGGTCTTTAGTAAATCAATTTACTGATGAAGAAGTTGAAAATATTGAAAAACAAATAAAAGATAATACTTTTGTATATGAAATTCCTGATCCTGAGTTAAGTAAAATGAGAGAAATTTCTTTGGAAGTTCTACATCATTTCACTAAACTTGACGAAAATGGTTTTGGCATAGACTTTGATGAAGTTTATATGATACAATGTTATTTAATGAAGCTATATAACAAAAAAGAAATATTTAAAGCCTTTTCACTTGTCAAACATCTCTTTGAATAGAGATGTTTTTTCTTGATATTACGTTGAAACATGATACTATAAGTCATCAAATTTATGGAGTGTAGCATGGAAGGCATTTTTAAAGAGGTTGATGGTCAAAAGTTTGTTGGTAGTTTGGAAATATTTGACCAGCAGATTGAAGCAGCTAAGAATTGTTTTGATGTATTTGTTGATAATAAATCTCTTGGCCAATCTCCTATTTTGTTAGGTGAATGTCAGAGCGGTAAGACTGGTTCTGCTGTTGTATTAATTAAGATGTTTATTAATTGGTGTGAATATCGTGGAATTAATAAAGAACATAGAGAGATATATTTTTCTATCAATTCAAGCAATAATGATTTACTTAAACAATTAGATTTCCGTCTTTTACAGAGTGGCTTGACAGACGAAGTAGAACAACTTCATCATGCTCATTATATAAAGAGAAAGAACCATTTAAACAATGATATTAAGGCAAGATTGTTTATTGTAGACGAATGTCATATTGCCCTTTGTTCAGATGATTCTCGTATGAAGCCTTATCAGGATTTTCTTCATGAGTGCGGTATCACTTTAGGTAAGAACAAGAAACTTTGGAAGAATCAGAATAATTTTGTTTTACAAATTTCGGCCACTCCTAATTCTCAAGTCATGCTGAATGAAATTGTAAAGGACTATGAGCCATTTAAGTTTGTTTATTTGCAAAATTCTCCTTTGTATCTTTCAGTATCTCATATGTTGAATAAAAATCGTGTTGAACAATCTTATAAATTGTTTTGTACTGCTAAAGAGGTTAAGAATCAGGCATCTCCTTGGTTTAAAGATAGGATGAAAGATTTTTTTAATGTAACAATTGCCAAAGCTGAATATGGTGTGATGATTTTGCGCACTACTGGGTCTCAAAATGTTTTTAATTTAAAGAAATTTATCAAGAAGGATTACCCTGATTTATTTGAGATTAGGGATTATTGTGCGAGAAATAAAAATATCTCTGATATTTCTCTTGAGATTTCGACTCCTCTCTCAAAGCCTCTTATTGCAATTGTAAGAGGTTCATTACGAGAAGGTAAAACTCTTGAATCTACAAAGTATATTCGTATGGTAATTGATTCATCAGATACAGTTTCCTCTACCGTAGTTCAAGGTCTTTTAGGACGATGTTGTGGCTACCCTTCCAGCAATCATGATAAACATACAGATGATTTTAAAATTTATTGTGATGTAGAAGAAATTTGGGATCACGTAGTTATGCTTGAAGGTTTACGCAAGGGAGAGTCGCCATATTCAATTGCTTCTTCTAGATATAATACTAAGAGTGGTAATAGCAAGAAATTTAACTATAAGGTATCTGTTTTGCCTTTAGATTCTATTGAGACTAAAAATCTTATTGAAGAGCGCAGGAAGAATCATTGCGAATATGCTCTTTCTGATGAATTTATTGATAGAGAAAAAGAAAAACATAGGAGAATTTTACTTAATGGTGATGAGGGATGCGAAAAAGACCTTGACACTCATTTAAAATTTCAAATTGAGAAATGGCAATCTGTTACCGCTCAGAGGTCTAATAGAAAATCTAATCTTATTAAGCTTCTTTGTGAGAGATTTGAAAATGCACATTATGATGATGATAAAGATTTTTACAGGGTTACATCTGGTGCGCAAGTTAGTTCGCATTTAAATTATGAAGTCCTGGATGGTTGCTTGCCTGAGAGTAATGATTTATATGTCAAACTTTTTGAAAATCTTGAGAAGAAGTTCGGATTGGATATCAATAAACACTATGTAATATTTTATCATCACGAAGAATATCAAGATGTTACAAATGCAGTGACAATAGATAAGATGAAAAAGTCAATTTTGAAAGATGCTTTGGAAATGTAAAATTAAACCCTCTTGAAATATAGAGGGTTTTTTTGTGATATAATGGGTTTATGTTAATCAGTATAATATCTTTAATAGCCTTTATATATTTTTATTTCTATTGTTTATTTTTGCTTAGGTCAATGTCAAGAAGAAGCGATAGGAATTTTAGGAATCATTAATATCGTACAAGGGTTCTATTGTTGTAAAATGTAAAAAATAGGGTATGTGGTATAAATTTGCATTAACAGAAATAGAACCTACGGGGCAATTAAACTTTCCTGATATGGGCCATGGTAAATTAGACTTTAACGATTTAAAATTTATAAACATCAACCGTGGTAAATATCCTGTAGATGGTTATGGAAAAATTGATACATACCGAATAAGTGTAATGGCTCCGGGGTCTAAAGAACAAATTGCCTTCTTAGATTATGGATATGACGAATCATCTAACATTGTCTTAGTTTTCTATATTAAAGTCTTTGATATCAAGAAAACACAATTCATTTATCAGGATGCTATTATGACAAATTCTGGTAGAGGAATTGCCACGAAGTTATATGAGAAGTTGTTAGAAGAAATTAGAACTAATCCTAAATTATCGGGTGCAAAATATGTATATGGAAATGTTCATTCACTTCAATCATATAATGCAAAAAATAAAGTCTTTGGAGAACCAGAGTCCATAGGTAAAAATATGGATTATGGAAAGTTCTTTAAACAATTAATTATAGCTAAGAAATCTTTAGAACAGCTCTTGGAATTTGATAAAAGACAACCTGGAAGATTTCAAGATAGAATTGACGAAGCACAAAAAGAAGTTGAAGTTCTCGAAAAGATTGTTGATAAATTGAAAATTAGTTCAGAAAGAGCTAATAAAATGGTTGCTCCTTCTTCCGATGGTGAATTTGGCACAGAATTTGGTGGAAAATCTTTTGATTCTGTTCATACAATTCCAGAAAAAATTGAAGAACCTAAAGAGATAGAAAAAGATCCAAATCAGATGGAGCTATTTAAAGATGTGGTATAGAGAAGCGTATTATGTCAAGTCAATAAAAAATCTTTATCCTTATGATTTTTGGGTCAATGGAAAAAAGAAGAATGAATTAGGGGAGATTGTTCCACCACCTAAAAAAATTATACCTGGGCAAGAGATGGGTACGGTAGCTTGGGGCAAACTATTAAGCACTGGTCCTGAAAATGTTAATGATGAAAGTAAATTATTAAATTTTTTAAGCACAAGAATTTTCGAAGATGCTGAAGGAAAGAAAATTTATTATAATGGTTTATCGAAATCTATTTTACTACCCAATCCTATAAGGGGTGGATTTTGGGTTGAAGAAGAAAAGAAAAATGAATTAGGGGAGAAAAAATTTATTGATTTTGGAAAGCCATTTACTGTAACAGAATGGAATAGAATATTAAAAACCAAACAAATTAATGGGCAAGATAAAGATAGTTTAAAAAAGTTATTAACAGATGATAAATTTGAAATTATTGATGATAAAAGATTTTATATACCTATTGCTTTAGGGAAACCAAATTTATTAAGTAATCCTATAGAGGGTGGATTCTGGATTAATGAAGAAATCAAGGATGAATTAGGTGAAATTAAGATTGTACCTAGATTAATTAAATTTGGAGAACCATATGGTGTTAAGGCTTGGCGTAAATTATTAAACACTAATAAAATCAATGGGCAGGATAAAGATAGTTTAAAAAAATTCTTGACCAATGATAGATTTGAAAATATTGGTGATAAGAAATTCTATATTCCAACAATGACAGGTGATGCTGTATCGATAAGTAATCCAATATCTGAAGGATTTTACATAGATGGTGATTTTATTGAGCCTGATGAAAAAAAGAATATTAGTGAATGGTCAAAATTATTAAGAACTGATGTTTTAAAAAATAAAAAACAAACATTTAGAGAATTTTTAAGTGATAAATTGATCAGGAATGAAGAAGGCAATTTAATTTATTCATATAATCCTCAATCTAGATCAAAATTATTTCAAAATCCTATACCTGAAGGATTTTACATGGAAAGTGTTGATGGTGATTTTATTGAGCCAAATAGGACAATGGGTGTTGATGAATGGATGAGATTACTAAGTACTTCACACGTAATAAAAGCTTCTGACAAAAACAGTTTAAGAAATTTTTTGAATCAAGATGGAAAATTGACAGAAATTGATGGAAAGAAAGTATATAGAACCAGAAAAGAAAAGCAGTATTTAAAAAATCCCGATATACAAGGATTTTGGGTAGGAAAAAGATTTATTGAACCTGGAGAACTAATAACAAAAACAGAATGGAGAATTTTATTACGCACCGATGCTCAAAATGTTAAAAATGAAGAAAATTTAAAGGATTTTTTGAGTGATACAAGAAGATTCGATACATTTAATAATAAAAGAACTTATAAGCCAGTTAAAAGATCTTTTAGAGAAGGATTATTTGGACAAAAATTTAATAGCTATAATCATGATGACATAACTGTCAAAGCTGGCCAATATATAATTGTCATGACAAACAAAACTAATATTTTGTATTTAGATTTTGCTTTTATGAAAAATGGCAATATATTGCTTGCTGTCGAAATCAATGGATATCAACATTATGGTTTTGTAAGTTTTGGTAAAAAAAGATCTTATAATGAGTGGCAAGATGGATTAAAAAGAGATGTTTTAAAAATCAATTATTGCCACGACAATAAAATTCCATTATTAATTTTTAATCATATGTTGTCGCTTGATGAATTTAAGACAATTGTCAATAATTTGCATAAAAATCCTCATGCTTATGATAATTTTATTCCCCAACCTGCAATAGACAATAATCCTAAAAACACATCTTTAGAATTTATTAAACGACAAATTTATTCTCATTTATATCCCGTATTTAATGGCACAATTACTTTTGAAAATGATGAGTCCAAAAAGAGATATATTAAAGATACGTTGATATTAATTTCAAAGCTTATGGGAATTTATGAAGGCGATATTGACAAAACAGATTATATAAATTCTTTTGACTTGTCTACAGATTTAACTTCGAATTACAATATTTGTTTATCAATGTATAATTTGATGTATCCTGATTATCCATTAGATCGTGATGAAAAAATTACATATTCAGATTTATCTAAGATACCACCTATTTACAAAGAAAAACCACCAATAGTTAAAAAACCTAAAGAGACAAATTTAGTTCCTACAGAAGAATTTAAGGACAAAGACAATGTGGTATAGACAAGCAGTTGTAAATGTAAATCCTTCTGGCCAAATAGGGATGGATTTTCCGGGAATTAAACCTAAACCATTTGATATTGAAAATGATGTAGATATTAAAATCAAAAAGGAAGATTTTTATTATTATATTTACGCCTTAACAAAAGATGGACGAGAGTTAGGTCATATATCCTTCAACGCTGGAGACTATGCAGATACAGCAGTGATTGATTTTAGCACATTAGTTGATTATCCCTCATACATTGGAGAAGAAGATTGGCAAAAACCTAAAAACCCTGAAGATAAGTTGAAGGGTGATTTAGTATCAGATTTAAAGCGAGCTGGTTATGATGCTGATGAAAGTTCTGTTACTAGATTAAAATGGGGTATTGGTAATAAGTTATATAGAGAATTAAAAAAGTTTCTTCAGCAACATAAACCTAATATTGATTTTGTCGAAGGTACAGTTCATAGTAGAGATGCTTATGATAGTAGGAATGCAATTTTCGGATTACCACACAAAGCTTATGATCCTGACCAGAGTTGTAGTTATAAAATATCTGAAAATGACAATGTAGCTACTAGAGAAGAAATGGCTAAAAAGATTGGGTATGAATTAGATCCAGCAAGATTTAATGTTTATGGTGAATCTGAAATTCCTATGAGTATGTTTAGAGTGAGACATAAACTTGATAAATTGCCTTATGAAGAGACTGAATCTTATAAACAATCTAAGGGAAAGATTCCTAAGATTGATAGTTCTCCTAATTTATTTTCCACAGCATCAAAGAGAACAGCAGCTGAAAAACATCCTTGGTTAAGCTATCCATTATCTAAAGAAATTCCAGAAGGTTCACGTAGGAGATTACATTACACTTCTGATGATGATGTTTTATTGGAACAAATTAAGCAGCAAGGTCTTTTAGTGGATAAATCTAAAGGTCATGAACAGGGTGATCCTAGAGCGATATTTTCAAATCCAGCTTCAGAAGAATTGGCTAAACAATTTATTGAAAAACCTCTTGTAGAATTCCATACTCCTGCGGATAATATTATAGGTGATCAATATTCTTATGCCGATGTAACTCCAGAACAAATATTAGGTGTTTATCCAAGTTGGTATTCAAAGCTTAGGTATCTTGTTGAAAAACGTGGTGTAGAAGATTCAATCAAATATCTAAAAGAAATGAATTTAACTGAAGACATTGTTTATAGTCAAGTTTATAAATATCTTCTTAAAATGGATTGGTTACAAAGACACAATGTTCAGGTAGAGAATGGTAAATTTGTTTTTTATCATGGAACAAGAGCTGATTTAACAGAAAATATATTAAGAGCAAAGTCATTATTAGAAACAAGCCCTGAAGAAGCTAGAAAATGGGGAAATGAAAATACTAGAAATGACAGAAGAAAGAAATTAAATGTTTACAAAGTCTTAGTGGATTTATTTGATTTTGAAACTGGCTTCTGGGCAACTACAAATAAAGATTTAAGAGTGACAAAAGTAGGATAATTATGTGGTTTAAAAAAGCTTTAGATTTGAATGATTTAAACAAAGAATTCTCCGAAGAAAGAGATGAAGCTATTTCTGATTATGAAGTGGCAAAAACAGATGAGAATGTTAATGATTTAATTGACAATATGCTCTCTGGTAATTCTTGGACATCTGAATCAGGAGCTATAAAAGTTAATCCATCTATTGAAATGCCTCCTATTAGAAATGAAGATTTGGATGCCACATTTAAAGTCAATACTGTAGATCTTGAAGAAATACATGGATTAGTGGCTGGAGAATCTAATAAAGCTCAGTATTTTATTGATCTATCTAAAACTCTTGAAAAATATATTCCTTATGATGAAACATTTGCAACAGAGATGGGTAGGATTAGAGATTTTTTCTTAGGTCTTGAAAATAAACTACACATGAAAATTCAAGAAGAGCATAGTAGTTTTCCGAAGATGATGCCATATATTTACTCAACAGAAGAAGAAGCTGAAAAAATTCAAGATCACAATAATTCAGTGAGATCTTTTTTTAGAGATTATGAAGCACCAAGGTTAAGTGAAGAAGTTGGTAATCTTGTAAGTGAATATTTTGTAAGATATACTAAACTTGTAAATGATATGGTCTCTAAGATTATGGATCGAGATGCAAAATTAGAATGGCTTCATGGTATGGCTAATAAAGGTGTGGCAGCTAATTTTCTTAGTGATGATTTAAGATCTCAATATTTAAAAGTTATGAGAAGGAGATAATCTATGTGGTATAAATTAGCGGTATCCAAAGAAGATGCTAGTAGAATAATTCAGGAAGAGTTATCTGTTGGAAATTATCTTGATGAAGCAAGTTCTGATTCTGAATTTATTAAAAGAAAATTAATTCAGAAGTATGGCGAAGATTATAGAGAAGTCATTAATGAAGAAGTTGCTAAATTAAAGTCTGAGTTATCTGCTAGTCGTCCTTGGGAAAAAGGTTCTGATGAAACTAATTTACATGGTCAAGCTTCAGGTATTAATGCTTTTTATATTATGCCAGATGGAACTCTCACTCCTAATCTTGGTTCACATGTAAGTTTTGATAAGATTTTGTTGCATAGATTAGGTGTAAATCCATCTGCTTTAAATGATATGCAGTCTATGGATCGTCATGTTTTATCAGATCTTGTTGGTGCAGTTAGAGTTAATGTAAGTGGCAATGAAAGAAACGCAACAATCTATTATCCTTTAACAAGAGAGCAAGAATCTAAGCTTGAAGATTTAAGTATTAACAATTTTGATTATAGGAATGATTTATCTTCTAATGTCCCTGCTGTTAATAATAATGAAGATCTTCTTGATTCTTTAGAAAATATTGGAAAAGAGTTAAGTTCTCTAAGTAGTAATCTGGAAGACATTTTAAGAACTCATGTAAATACTAAAGTAAATCCAAATTTCTCTGCTGGCAATTACAACGAACCTTACACTATTAATGAAAATCTTAAGAACATAGATGAAGATTTATTTAAAAAGTTATCAAGTATTAAGGATGATTTAACATATCTTGATAGCATTGTAGACATTTTAAAAGGCATTAGAAGTTAATATTGCTTGGTGAACTACCCAATGGTCTTTAGCCCCTAGGTAGTTCACAGAATTGGTATTATGGAGTTTCTTCAGTCGTATTCTCCGGAGCTATATCCATAAATTCTCTAAATATCTGACTTATAATCTCTCTATTAGATACTTTATAATTACCACCAAATTTATTGAAAAAATCTGAAATATCAAACGCATTCACGTTATTGAGAATTTGTTTCAATTTTTCTTTAACTCTTTCGGCAACTAATGGATATTGTAAGTTCCAATTAGTGATATTATTCATATATTTTAAGATATAATCAATGTCAGTTTCTTGGAATTTTCCGCCATAAATTCTTACATGGTCTTTAATATACCACCATGAATTATTCATAATCTGATCTAATTCAGTCACTTTGTCTTTAAATGGTTTATCAGAATAAATTATCTTTTCAAAATCTGTTAAGTCATCATGATGTTCAGGGTCATCATGTTTAAGACTTTTGGAATATTGTTGATCAGGATCAAAAATTATATTTCTTAAAATATAATCAGAATATTTATATGGTTTTGAATTATTTATATATCTTTGCAATTTTTCATTTATATGTGAGCCATCTTCACTATAACTAAAATCTAAAAACCCACATTGAATAATAAAAGGCATTGGATTATTTAAAAATACATATCCACAATCCATTACAAAATTAAAGCTTTGCTGATCTACAATTGCATCAACAAAAGCTTTATCTAATTTTTCAGATTGTTTTATATTTCCATTTTCATCTGTTAATAATTCTTTTATATTCTGAGGGTCTCTATTATATTCAATAAGTCTGGCATTTTCTGATAAGTCAAGATCACTTGGAATTTTCATATTTGGATGATTAGCAACAATTGTAGTTACTGTGCTCTTATCAAAGTAAATTCCATATTGTTTGAAAGAATTTATATCAAATGCGGTTTCTTTAGCTACATTCCATTGACTTCTCTTAATCATAGTCATAATGCCCCTTAAGGGTAAATTTTCATATGACATATCAGATTCTTCACCATCACTAAAAATAGCTACAAATTTTACAGGGGTATATGTTGCAGAGCCGCTGAAATTATCATCTCTAGCCTGAATATCAACAAGATCGTCCAATATCCATTTTTGCATCTTTAAATAATTTTTAGCATCTTCTCTGAAGTTTTTTACAACAGAGCTATTTAATGCCATTCCTGCAATTGCATCAAAACTATCTGATATTTCAACAGCAATATTATCAAGAATTTCTGGCTTCAAATCTTTAACTTGATCAAATTTTAACTTCCCGTATGATTGAGATATATGTCTAATTAATTTAATACAGTTCTTATGATTTTCAAATTCTTTTAATCTCTTTTGATTCAAATATACTAAATCTGCAACACGTCCAAAATCATCCATATTATCTAAATCATAAGAGTCTTTTACTTCAATATTTAAAGGGACAATATTTCTTAAATCGCCATCATAAACATCATCATTATGTTTATCAAAAAAATTAGAACTAATTTTTGGACCTGAGTAATTTTCTATTTCTTGAGGTTTTACAGAATTCCAAGCTCCTATAAAAACATCTGCTGAAAATTCTTTGGATATTTCTTTAATTATATTATAGCAATCTATATTAAATTCAGCATCTTTGTTTTTTGTTTCAAAGCTATCAAAAACTATTTTTCCATTTTTATCTTCCCAAACATAAGCTTGAGCTAGTATTCTTCCATTAATGTTTTCAATAACAAAAATTGATGAAAATTGATTTTCTATACTGTCATGGCAACTTTTTCTAGCAGCTCCATCTAATTTTTGACAACAACCAGTAATATTGCCAACAAATAAAAATCTTTTATCTGATTTAGGTAAAATTCTTCCTGTTAAATTACCAGATCTAATAATTTTTCCAGCCCAATTAGGTTCTTTATCTTGATTGTTTAAATAAAGATCTTGCGCAATTTGGAAATAATAAGTATCACCGCCATATTCACCATACTTTAAAAATGCTCTGGCAAATTCCATGTCTTTTATATTTTCAATGCCAATTTTTCTTATTAATGCATCTGAATCAATTATTGCATTTATTTCTTCAAAAGAAAGTTTTCCAATTAATTGTCTTATAGGATATTCTGCATCATCAACAAAAACTTTACGATTCCAAGATGGTAATAGCTTAGTATATTCTTTATCCATACTATTTTCAAAAATAAATGTAATTACATGAATGATAGATTTTTTTAAAATTCTTTTATATTTTTCATCAAATTCTTCTATGATTTTAGATTTATTCTGAGATAAAGCATTATAGTCTAAAGTCTCATATGGTTTTAGAAAGTTTATTAAAGCTTTTCTGACATCATTTTCTTTATTTTCATTTGAAACAATACTTAAATCTATATCATCAATAAAAGCTTGAAAATTATTCACACTATTAGCAAGAATAAAATTTCCCATCCCTGTGACGTTTGTATCATAGCCATCTTTTGTTTCGGTTTGTCTTAATTCTGTTCCAGATTGAGTGACAATTGTTTCACCTGCAATTCCTTGAGGTTGAAAAAAATTAATTGGTAATCTTTGTGCAGGATCATGGATAGTATGGGGATCTAATTTTTGTTCTGTATCATTCAAATCTATTTCAGGTGAAAATTTCTTAATATATTCTAATGATTTTGGTCCAAATACATAATTGATCTTATATAAAGATTCAGCAGTTTCATTATGAATTGCCGGGTCAAAATTGAACTTTTCAAATAATAGATCCAAGAAATCATTCATTGATGGAAGAACTCTATTGGCAAAAACGTTTTTAGAAGCATTTGGATTTACAGAAGCTTCATAAAAATAAATTGCATCTTTGAAATCTAATCTTCGCCCAGTAGGAAAGCCATGGATATCATTTAATCTAGCAACTTTATTTCTAAATTGATCACTAAAAGAATCATATCCGCCAGTGTTATATTTTTGTCTTTTAAAAAAACAAGCTAATAATAATGAATGAGCGTCTTTATTTTCGATAGATTCAGCTATTCGATGGAATCTGTCATTATGATCTTGTCTATAACTGTAATCTTGTTCAATGTTGATAATTGGAACATATTTCAAAGTGCCTAATAAACTAAAAAAATCTTCTGAAAGATAACTAATATCACAACCACTTTGAATTACTTTTTGGTAAATCAGATTAATATGATTTTGATTAACTTCATCTTTTTTACTTTGATCTGCTACGAAGTTAAATTTTCCAGGTTTAGGGGTATTTTGATTATTAGCAACTACAATTCTTTTATCTGATATAGCTATTTTTTCAATCTTTTGTGCTAACTCATAAAATCCATATTGGTCAAGTAATTCTGCATCTTTAAGAAATTGTAATCTGAAACTCATAATAATGTTGTACCGTTAGATATGTGATAATATATATATTACCCATTACAAGGTTTTTTTCTTTTAAAAGGATTGTTGTTTAAGTTTTGGAATATTAAGAGTACAAAAGGTTTAGGGATAAGAATGAGAAAAATTTTAGCTTTTTTAAACAATGCAATTACTGCAGCTGAATATTATGGAGACAAAAGGTTAGCTGATAGACTTCATAACTGGTTTGTCAAAATTTCTGCTGAATTACCTGACGAAAATCCTGAAGACACATCCGGCTATAGAATTGATGAGCATGTTGGTGGAAAATATTCAGATCCAAATTTTCTTTCATTATCTGATATGGGAAATTTATCAGCTGGAGATGCGGACGAAGAAGGCTATTATATTGTTACAAAGATTCCACCACAAGATTCAGAAATTTATCCAGCATTTGATTTAGAAGCTGATAATAATGCTCTTCATCTTGGATCTAAAATTGACTTGGATTCTTTACTAGAGCAATATGATTTATTTAAAAAGTTAATGCCTTATATTCAGCCTACAAATGGTAAAGTATATGCTTATGATGGCCACAGAAAAGATTGGCGTAACATTCCTTTAAATCAAGTAAGTTTTGCTCAAGATGCTAATGGTCAGTGGGTTCCAGTATTTTATAGAGAAGATGAAGCTGTAATTAATCAAGAGCAAGAACCAATGGTAAATGCTTTTGGAAATCCTGAATCTGCTAAAGAAGATGCTATCAGAAGAGCTGGTGGATATGATATTTTTTACAACTCTATTAAATTAGCAATGGATGAATTAGTAGGTGTTAGAGATATTGATATTATTTTAGCTATTGCAATGGAAAAGATTGGAAAATCTTACACCGACGAAGAAAATGCAGTAACTGATATTCTCTTGGACTTATCTAAATCTAGTAATCTTCCATGGCCAACATCAGCTTTTACGAATGCAAATCTCATTTTAGAAAAGCTCCAAGATTCTTTTAAACTTTATAGACAAGCAAAAGACGCTGGAGAACTTTAAATAGAAAATCCCCTTAGTTATCTAGGGGGATTATTTTTTATATTAGCATCTTCTGAATTTATTGGAGGATTAATATTTTTAAATTTTTCTCCAAAATCTTTTCTTATGTTTTCAATTTGTTTAGCTGGAAGAATGTTTTGTTTTGATGTAATAGATTCATTTAAAGCCTTCCATCCATCTCCAGTTGATTTGCTTCTTGACAATGCATTATTTATAATTTCCATAGATGTTTGATCAGAAATCTTGTCATATGACTGCATCATCTTGAAAGTGTTGTAATTGTATTGGTTTCCGGGTGTTTTTAGGGTGTTTTGAACAAGCTGATCTTTAGCAGATGGTTGATTAGCAGCTTGTTCTTGATTAATTTTTTCTTGTGGATTTTCAAAGATCATATTTTGATTTTGTTGAATTTGCGTTTTAAATCTCTCAGGTGTCAAAGCTGGCATTTTCTTATTTGGATCACCGATATATAAAATTCCATTCTGACTAAAAGTATCATTCCCTAAATCAACTCTTTGTGCAAATTTTAAAATCTTGTACCACATTACTTTGTCTTTAATTCTTCTTGGCAAACTTTAATTAATCTTTGAATTGTTTCTTTAGGAAGTTGCTTAATTAAATCTTTCATAGACTTTTCTTCCCAATCTCCAACAATTTTATTTGCGAATGGAAGTTTGTTAATATTGACTTCTGGAATTCCAACTGTTTTGTTAAATAATTTTGATAAAATCGATTTAGCTTGAAACATTTTTGTATCCTCACTTCTTGTTATATTAGATTGTTCTTATATAGTATTGTACAGTTCCTATGTAATGGTAAAATAAGACATGATGAACTGGCGCAAAGCAATTGAAAATCAATTCTTTATTCATAATGATAGTTGGAAAAATGTCGTATCAATTGTTCCTGAAGATAAAAAATGGTTAGATTATCTTTTTGATGAAGATGAAACTGTTCCTCAAGGCAATGCTTTTACAATTTGGACTAAGACAAGAATTTATTTTCCTGTATTTAGTGAGAATCAAGAATATTGTGAATCTATTTCTAGAGATCCTGACAATAAAGTTACAAGGCATTTGGGATGAAGCTTTTTAGTCAAATGACCCGACCTTTGATAGATCTTGGATTGAAAATTAGATATAGAAGATGGTCTGAAGCTTATTACATTTACCGGGATGAAGAAAAACTTATGGACAGTTTGGGGAATGTTTTTTATCATTCCTGGGAAGATTTTATTAGGCTACATGCACATATTTTAGACAATGCTGGACCTGATTGGGAAATTTATGAAGAAGTGGAATTTGATAATCTGTAAGTAGAAGTGTCTTAAAAACAGAATAAAACAATAGCTAACTTTCAAAAAAATAAACCTGGGGAGGTGGAATATGAAGAAAGCTATTGTTTTATCGATTTTGTTATACACCTTTATTTCTTGTGCGTTGGGACAAAAACCACCACAAGTAAAAAATTTTTCGAGTCAAGTAGAATTGTGTTATTGTGCGGGTACTCCATCTAATTATCATGTGAAATTAAGATGGGATTTGATACCAAAAGTTACTAGATATTTTGTCTATAGGGTTGGTCAAGGAGTCAAACCTGATTACTATAAACCTTATGCACAATTAACAAACAATGAAAATATTTTTATTGATAGAAATGTAAAATATCAACAAAAATGGGATTATTATGTTTGTGGAGTAGTGCCATCTAGATATTTACAATTATCAAATGTTTCCACAGCATTAATTCCCTTATTGGTTCTTAAGAATCCCGAAGCTCCCACAAACTTAAGAACATTTGGTTTATGGAATAATGGTGCTTACGATCAATTGGTTTGGGATGCTAATCCTGATGCTGTATCTTACAATATTTATAGATATAGTCAAAAAATTGGTTCTTCTAATACTAATTCATTTACTGTAAGTCAGCTTGTATTTGAATATGGATGGACATACACAGTTACAGCAGTTGATAAAAACGGATTAGAATCTTTTCCTTCTGCTTTAAGTTTAGCAAGAGGTGAGTTTGCTCCAAATTATAATTTTGGATGGACTACTAAGCCTCCATCAACTCCTGGGAAATATGTCACTGTGGCTGAATGGAATAATGAAAAGCCAAGAAATTTTATTAAGTGGCAAGATCAACAAGTAAATGGCCAAGATGCTCCTGGTGCATATAACATTTATAGAGATGGAAAACTAATTGCGTCTAATTTATGGTCTCAATATTATATAGACAAAGATGTAATGTCTGGCAAAACTTATAGATATGTTGTTGCTTCTGTAAATAAAAATCATTTTATAACACAAGAAACATTTGGTCCAGCAGCAGATATTACTACTAGATTTGGTCCTCCAGATCCAATTTCAACTCCTGTCAATATTACTGGATTTACTTCTAATGACGACAGTGTTGTTGTAAAGTTTGATTTAGTTCCTGGTGCTGTTGATTACAAAGTTTATGTAGAAAACAATCCAAATACAGTCAAATATTCTTCTGGCTACAATATGGTTGAAATGAATGGTTTAGTAAGTAATCAATCATATAATCTTATTGTTGAAGCCTTAGATAAGTTTGGACCATATCAACAAATTGATGGTGTTATAGGGCCTGGTGCAAGTGGTCCTAGTGGTGAAGTTCATGCTGGTATTAATGGACACGGTGATCCATCTAATAATCCAATAGTGCTTGCAAAATCAGCACCATACAAAGTTAATACAATACAAAAAACTTTAGCTGGCGAACAAGTTTTCTTTGACAACTTTAGAAACTTCCAACCAATTGTTCAAATGCCACAAAAAATGGATGTGGTTGAGCAAAGATTTGGACTTAATTGGCAATATTGGAATAAAAGTGATGTCATTTTAAGATGGTATGAAAATGATAAATGGTCATTCTTTTTAGATGACCTTGATACATCTGCTTCAACTGTATTCTTAATGGGTTCGCACTTTATGGACACTATATATGATGGTGGAACTTTAGGTCAGTCATCTACACCTTCTCACGTTAGTAATGGTGTGATGTTAATGAGCCCAAAAAAAACTGCAAATATAGCTGAAGACAAAGTATTACACTTAACATTTGAAGTTGATCCCCATTTTAGTGGAAGAAGATGGTGCGATATTCTTTTATTACCTGCCGGAGAAGTTGTATATTCTGGAAAAGCAGCAGATAAAATTGGACAGAATACAAAATCTGGCAAATTATTCAGATGGGCTATAAATGCTGGTGGACACTCTATGAATGTTGACACTGGTTATAATCTTGATGGTTCTAGAAAATCTTACAATGTTCCGATTAAGTATGTTGGTAGAGATCATATGCCTTGGAATTTACCAGCACCATATAGAAAAGTAAATGATCTTACTGAATACAAAGTTGGCACATTTAAGGTCAATTCTGTAGTTGAAACATCTAGCGAACTTAATATAAAATGGACTGCTAATTTTAATGATAATGGTAAGTTTCCAGCTTTTACTATGAATTCTGGAGCTACACCAAAATCTGGATGGCATAAATTTTCTGATTTTGGTAAGGCAGATGAATATGTACTTACTGTTGACACATTGAAAGTTTTAGATAATATTAATTTTGATCCAGAATATTGGTGGATTAGCCAAGATTCAAAAAATAAATTAACAAAGCTTATGGATGCTTATTGTACTACTCGTTCTGGTGCAATAATATATAAGGCTACAAAAAATCCAACTACAGGATTGTTTGAAGGTGATATTTTATTTAGGCCTAGTGCTGAAAGACAAAAAGAGCCATTGAATAGAACTTGGCAAGGTTTAGATAGAAGAGCGCAATTTCATTTATATATATCTAAAAATAGAGTGGTGGCAATTGAAGATGGTTATTTAGTAGCTGATTCAACATTGCCAGTTGATTTCCCATTTGAAGATATAAATGTTAATTTTGCCCACTTAATTTATCACACTTGGAACGAAATTGGTGAACAAAGAACTTGGAATCCAGACAACTCATATTGGATAAATTTCAGACCTTTTGCTGATGAACGTCACTGGGACAATATGGGATTTGAAGTGCTTACGGGTTTTCCAGATGTGAAATTGTTTTAGTTATTAGTTTTCTTTATCAAATGAACTTGTAAGAATTTCTTACAAGTTCATTTTTATGGTAAAATTCCAATATGGAAAGTAAAATCAAAACTATATTATGTGCCTCATTTTGTGGAACTGGTAAGACATTTATTTGTGAAAATTCTCAATTTAAAGCAGTTGAAGTAGAATACTGGAAATATAAAGGCATAGAAAAAGAATTCTTACAAGACATTAAAAAACATATTGGTGTTGTTGATATTGTTTTTCTTCAAACAGATACTGAAAGTTTAAATCTTTTAAATAATGAAAAGCTTGAAATAATTCTAATTTATCCTCAGAAAAATTTGAGAAATGAATATTTAGACAGGTACATTGAAAGAGACAATCCATATGATTTCATTGGCACTATGATGAAGTATTGGGACAAAAACATTGATGAATTAAGTAATCGAAACTACTGTAAACATTATGTATTAGAAAAAAATCAATATATAAGTGATATCATTCATCAAATAATTTAAAAACTAAATGAACTTATAAGAATTACTTACAAGTTCATTTTTTTAAGACTATTGACAGAAAGTAAATATGGGATATACTAAGTCATCGTCACACCGGAGATATTTTAAACAAAATGGATAATCGAAAAGAATTTTTAGATAAAGTTAGTACTATGGATGCTAGAACGTTTGGCTTGGTAGTGGTAATGGCTGAATACCTCATTAATCCTACACAAATAGTCAATGATACAACAACCGTACATAAAGAAAAGTCTGATTTATTTGATAATTTTCAATTACAATCTAAAGAATTGAATGATTCAACTGAAAATCTAAATACTACTAAAGAAACAAGTGTTAAAACTTTATCTTGTGAACCAAATGTAAAAAACAACAGTGATAAAGAGAGTACCCAATGGAAAAGAGAACAAATTAATAAGTATACAGAATTTGCATATTCTTTAATTAAAGAAAATGAAGTTATCGATAAGCAAAAATTCATGGATAAATTTGGTAAAAGGTTCATGAATGAATTTTCTGCATCTGATTTGCAAAAAGTTAATCTTAAAAGCTCGTTATTCAAATGGGAAGAAAAAATACATAATAATATCTATAACAGATTAATCTTAACTGGTAAAATTGTTTTTACTAAACCAAATTATATATCTTCAGATTTTATTATGAAAAAGGCTAAGAATATTAAAACTATTGTATCAACTGAAAATACTATGCAACAATGACAGTGATTTAAAAATCTCAATCATTTCAAAAAAGGGAAGCAGAAATGCTTCTCTTTTTCCATTAAATGCGGTATCATTGATTTGTTATGATTATTCCAACAGTATTAGAAAAGTCCGCTACAGGCGAACGTGCTTACGATATTTGGTCTCGTCTTCTTAAGGATAGGATTATCTTCCTAGGACAAGAAGTGGACGATTATATTGTCAATTTGATTATTGCTCAGATGTTATTTCTTGATAAAGAAGACAGCCATCGACCAATTGAATTCTACATCAATAGCCCTGGCGGAAGTGTTAGTGCTGGACTTGCTTTATATGATGTTATGAATACAATTTCGTCTCCTGTAAATACTTCTTGTGTTGGGTTGGCTGCTTCTATGGGTGCTATTCTTCTTGCTGGAGGCACTGGCACTCGTTCTTCGCTACCTCATTCTCGCATCATGATTCATCAAGTATCTTCAGGATTTAGAGGCACTTCTGCAGATATGAGAATTCAAGTTAATGAGACAAATAAATTAGAAGATCAATTATTTCAAATTCTTGCTGATAAAACTGGTAAAAATAAGAAGCAGATTGCAAAAGACTGTGATCGTGATTATTATATGAGTTCTGAAGAAGCAAAGACATATGGTATTATCGACACTGTAATTGAAAGTAAGAAAAATGGCAGAAATTCTCAAGTCTAAATCTATTTATTATAACGATGTAAATCTCGTTGCTCAACCTTGTAAAGTCAAGTCTCGTAAAGATATTCCTGTTGAACTATATAGGATTATCGTATCTCCTATGGAAGCAATTGTAGGAAAGACATTTGCTCTAAAGGCTAATGAACTTGGTCTAACTGTTTGTTTGCATCGCTTCTGTCCTATTGAAGAGCAAGTAGAGCTTTATAATCTCTTGTCTAATAAAAAAAATGTATTTGTTTCAATTGGTTTAAACGATTGGGATAGAGTTGATGCATTAGCTGAAGCAGGAGCAACTTCTTGGTTGATTGATATGGCAAATGGCTATATGGCTACCGAAATTAGAGACTGTGTAGAAAAACTTACTGAAAGAGCACGAGTTCATGATTTGATGATGGGCAATGTACACTCCGAACGTGGTTTTCAGATGTTGTCAGCAATTAAAACAAATAATTCATTTATGAGATATATTCGTGTGGGTATTGCTGGTGGAAGTCCTTGTGCTACAAATGATTCTACTGGATACAATCGTGGTCCAATCACTGAAATCATGGAAATCGAACAATCTAACCCTTGGGATCCATATTTAGATCACAGGCATAAGCCATACATTATTGCAGATGGTGGAATTAAGAATTCTGGATATGCTGCTAAAGCTTTTGGTGCTGGTGCAGACTGTGTAATGATGGGCGGATATTTTGCTCGTGCGCTTGAGGCCGAAACTCATGTAAGAGGAGACGGTAACTATTGGGGTGGTGCATCTCATAAGCAACAAATTCTCTCCACTGGTAAGGTATATCGACACTCTGAGGGCAAAGAAGTGCCTATCGATGATGAACTACGACCTCTTGAAGAACTTGTAGATGAACTATGGGGTGGAATTTCTTCTGCAGTTTCTTACAGTGGTTACAATACACTTAAGAGATTCATAGGTAATGGTGTTTTTGAAATTAAGCAAAACTCATTACCACCTAGGAGATAATATGCATAGCCCTGACAACTTAACTATATTCTTGAAATACATTAGTCATCCTGAAGAGTTTGACCCAAGATATTTAAAACAAAATAAAGTAAAATTAGACCCAAAGATTAAAGAATCTATTTATAAAATTAATAGCACTAATTGGCTTTGGACTATTTGGAGTTGTCAGGGTCATTTAACAGGTAAAGAAAAAGGCTCTATTCCATATTTTACTTTTATTGTAGACAAGAAATATTTAAGTGATTTGTTTATGGCAATGCATAATTGTTATCCCAAGGAAGCTAATTTGAATTTCCCTATTTATGATAATGGATACTGGTATAAAATCTCACAAGGTGTTGAAGACGATAATTATTGTGTTATTAATTGGATTCTTTTTTCTTCTAATGGTAAACTGGGATTGAGTAAAATCCAAGAATGCATAATCAAATTTGCGGATAGTATTAAGGTATTAGATGTCAAGAAATAAATTTTACGATAAAACAATTTTTCAATTAAAAGGAATGTTTAGTGATGAAACAGCTTTAAACATTCTTGATAACATGCAAGCAGTCTATGAGGCAAAAGATAATGATTATTCTGCTACTGGTCTTCCTATGGGTAATCTTCGTAAGTGTGAGGATGCTGGTATTGATGCTTGGAGAGGATGTTTAGTTAGAATTGGGGATAAAATGTCCCGTCTTGAAAACTTCCTTAAAGAGAAAGAATACTTAGTAATTTCTGAAAAAGCAGAAGATACTGTAATTGATCTTGCTAATTATGCGATTTTAATGTCTTGTCTAATTGAAGAGATTAAAAAACATTATTCAGATTATTATAGGAATATGTCTGACAAAGCACAAGAAAATCTTTTTAGTTTATCTTATTATTGTGTATTTCAGGCAATGTCATGGAAGAACAATGATACTGAAAATGGATTAGTATTTTTGGAAAAAGCATTGAGTTATTGGAAGCCTTTGTGTGAATATTCTTTGGATATGAATTAATGGAAAATATTTTATTAATATATTCTCATAAAGATTATCTTTTTGGATATTTAAAGAAAAAGAATCCTAGTGGACGAATTGAAGATTTTGAAGATGCAATTCAAGCTGGTTTCATTAAAGCTGTAAAGTATATAAATTCTTTTAAAGGTGATTGTTCTTTAAAATCCTGGCTCACTTTAATTGTTGGAAATTGTTACACAGATATTTTTAGGACTAAATATAATCAACATGAAACCTTAAATTATCATGAAGAGGATTTTATTTTTGAAAATATATCTGAAAGAGATTTTGCTGATAATATTTGTAACCATGAATATTATCAACACCTTTTTTGTGAATTATTTTTTGACATAGAAAATAATGTTCACTTACAAACTTTTAAATTAAATGCTACAGAAGACTTGGAATATTCTGAGATAGCTGATAAACTTCATATTCCTCTGGGCACTGTTAAATCTCGTATCTTTAAGGCTAGAAAATTGCTGCAAGAAAGATACAAAGTAATTTCTGATAGGTGTATTGATGGCTAAATTTAAGCATTCATTTTGGCGTTATGTTCCAAGTACAGAAAAATATAAATCTGAATTCAAGTTTGTAGAATCTTTTGAAACAGATTCTGATGCTGTTCCAGAATTTCATGATCATTATTGTATTGACCATGTAGTAGATTTAGAAACAGAACAAATGCGAGTTAAGAATCATTCCGCTCCTGAATATTGTGTCTCTAAATATGTAGGTTGGGGATTAGAATTACCACCTGTTGAAAAAACCACTGATAAAGAAATTTATGTAGTTATTCATAGGAGTTCATTCTCTCATAAAAAGATTGAATTTGATGAGTTTATAGAACCAGCAAATCATAGATATAGCCAAGAAGATTGGGAATTTCTTTTATCTATTTTAGAACAAAGATTCACTAAACAAAAAGAATGGGCAAAAGAAGGCATCAGAGTTCCTAGTCAATACGAAGATGGAACACAAGTATTTAAAACAGAAAATGAGTTCCGTGCATTTTCATTTGGTCGTCGTGCTTATTTCCTTTATCATCTTGTCTACAACTATAATTTTAGACTCTTAATTCGTAAACTAAATATTGCTTATACTTCTTGACATAAGTCTAAGCTCAGGTATAATAGTCTTGTAAGTTGAAACAGCAAATTCATTTATTTAACATTGAAAATTAAACATTCAACTTGTATACTGAAGATCATCCAGCAAATTCAAAATATAAACATTAAAATGATCTTGGAGGTAAAAAACTATGGAATTTTTAGAAGCGTTTGAAGAAGAAGCCAATAACACCACTACAACTGCTAATGGTGCAAAAGCTCTTAAGTCTAGTAGTTGTTCTCTTGTCGATTTATTTGGAGTTATTTCATCAAGTAGAAATAATCTTAATATTTCTGACACTTTTCAACTTGCTTATTCCAAAGACCCTGAATCTGCAATCCGGATTCTTTTCAATTCTAGGGATATCAGAGGTGGCCAAGGTGAAAGATCTGTATTCCGTTTTCTTTTGCGTTATTTAGCTAACTTTGAGCCTAATTTAGTGGCAAAACTTGTTCCCTTTGTTCCTGAATATGGGCGATGGGATGATTTGTGGGAATTGCTTGGTACACAAGTTAAAGATTCTGTTGTTAATTTTGCTTGCGCTCAATTACAAAAAGACCTAGAATCTGAAACTCCATCTTTACTTGCTAAATGGATGCCTTCTTGTAATGCTAGCTCTAATATTACTAAGAGCCAATCTAAGCATTTTATGAAGTATCTTGGCATGAAGGAAAAGCAATATCGTCTTATGCTTAGTGATTTAAGGAGTAAGATTGATGTTGTTGAAAAGAAAATCTGTGCGAAGAATTTCAATCAGATTAACTACAATAATCTTCCTTCCAGGGCTGCATTATGTCACAAGGGTACATTCTTAAAGCATGATAATCAAAGATATCGGGAATACATGATGTCTTTGTGTAAATTAGAGTCAAATGTAAATGCATCAACTCTATATCCATATGACATTGTTAGTCAAATAATGTCTAATAGCTCAGAAGATTCATTTGATAATCTTTATGAAGCTATGTGGAATAATTTACCAGATTATTTCCAAGGCAAAACATTTAATGGATTAGTAGTTGCAGATACGTCAGGTTCTATGTATACAAATAAGAATCTTCCTATATCTGTATCCATTTCTTTGGCTATGTATATTTCTCAAAACAATAACAATGGATGGAAAGATAAGTTCATCACTTTTTCTGAAATTCCTACAATGCAAACTGTTATTGGAAATACTATAGCTGAAAAAGTCAAGAATCTTAAGGATACAGAATGGGGTTTCAATACAGACTTAATGAGTGTATTTACTTTAATTCTTGAAGTGGCTGAAGCTAATAAGATTAATCCCAAAGATATGCCTGAATCTTTATTTATCATTTCAGACATGCAATTTGACATAGCTTGTTCATCTAATAAAAGAACAAACTTCCAACAAATTGAGAAGAAATATGCTCAGAGTGGATATAAGAGACCTAAGCTTATTTTCTGGAATGTAGAAGCTTCTGGTGGTACAATGCCTGTGAAGTATGATGAGGATGGCACTTGTCTTATATCTGGTTGTTCTCCTTCTGTCCTGAAATCTATTTTGGGACAAGAAGAATTTAATCCAGTTTCTATTATGAACGAAACAATATTAAATGAACGATACGATGTTGTTGGCAATGTAGTCAAAGAATATTTAGGTAATTGAGGATAAATTGGAAACTACTATAATTAATTGTGACTGTCTATGTCATTCATTGCATGTTCGTCCTGATAAAGATACTAAAACAGTTGATATATCTCTATGGAATTATGGCTTTAATAATGGTAAGTTGAATTGGAAAAAAAGATTAAAAATTCTGATTGATGGATATGCATATTCTGATTTGGTAGTTTTAAATAAAGAAGAGCTTGATAAACTAATTCATGCTCTCCAGGAAGCTAAAGAAAATATTTAACATAAAGGCTTGATTTTTCAGGCCTTTATTGTTTTTAGGGTAGAATTGATTGAGGTTAAAATGTCAAATAAATATTTTGATTATTTAAAAAATGATGTTGATTTTATGGGTAGATTATTTTCATTTGAAGATGCTAAAAAAATTCTTCTTACTGGTAGATATTTTACTTTCGGACAAAAAAATAAATCTTCTATGGTTATTGCTTGTAAATCAAATAATTTTTATCTATATAACAAAGACAAAGATCAGTTTGGAGTTCAGATAAATTTTGATGCTTTTAAGGACTTCAATGATTGGCTTATAATGCCTTTACCTTCTAAATGTGTTGATACTTTTAGAAACAAGTTCATTGGTAGTAGCTTTGATAATTTTGCAAAAGAATATAATATTGTTGTTAAAAAAGATATGACTTGGGCTATCAAAATGCTGCAACAAGGCAAAATTGTTTATCGAGAAGAATTTCCGGAAGTTATTCTCTTTCCACTTGGTCTGAAAAATAATCCAGAAACATTACTAACTGTAGACGATCTTTTTGCTGAAGATTGGATGGTTTTTAATGGTAAAAATCTTAAGGAAGTATTAGATGATTTTTATGCTGGAAAATCTATCAGACGTAAAAGTTGGTATTCAGAATATGTCATGGGTAAGTATTCTAAAGATTGCGAACTTAATTTTGAAGATTTGAATGCTAATGATTGGGAAGTTGTTGATGTGGTAGCAGAAGTTGATCAAATACAAAAGGATCATTTAAAAGACCGAAATGAGTATTGAATCTATTTACAGTGAAGAGTATGTCCGTGGAAGAGTATATAGTTATTTAAAATTCCATAAATATCTTAAATCTATTGCTAAAATCGTATGTGAAGAATGGGAATTCAAATATGATGAAATGCTTGGCGTAGAGCTTTCTGAAGATGGTAAGATTGTTTGGATGCATTTCGAAGTTAATGATATTGGATTTGATTCAGATTTGTTATGGGATAAAAATATTAGAGAAACTTTGAAAAAAGACTTTAAATCTGATTGACAGTTAGATTCTTTTATGATATGCTCCTATTGTTAATCTTTAGGAGCATTTTTTTTGGGGAAATATATTATGGAAAATTGTTCATCAAATTGGAAGCATATTTTTGTAAAGGAAAGTGGACTTATCGATCCTCAACCAGGCTTTCCTTGCTACAAACCTGGTCAATTAATGTTTGATAATCATATGTCTGCACTTAATTTTGTATTGTCAGATGGTTGGGAATTAAACAGTTCCACTCCCCTTGATATTCATAGATTTTTAACAAGAGAAGTGGATTTTTTCGAAGATACAAATAACTCTGGTAGATATAGAGAAGTTGATGTTTGGATTGGTCATGAAACTTGTCCATCACCTATTTTACTTCCAGACCTTATGTACAGATTATTTAAATTCTCTAAAAAACTTGTTGATTTAAGTTATGATAACAAGATATCTGGAATTCTTGCAGCATCATTATCTCATCATATGTTTGAGGTAATTCATCCTTTCATAGATGGTAATGGACGAACAGGAAGATTGCTATTCACAAAGATCCTTAAAGATTGTGGAGAAGATCCTAGAATTTTCTTTTTTGCAGATAGACAGAGTTATTATCTAGAAATTCAATGTTTTAGAGAGAACTACTGGGCAGGGTATAATTTCAACATGGATGCTATTTGTCAAGATTACAATTTGCCCCCATTACAGGTTTAGGAGAAGATAGTGTTAAATATTTCTTTCGATGTTATATACAAGCTCAAAATGGGCTTCAAAGTTGTTCAAAAACATAATTCTGGAATGTCTAAGTGGAGAATTTTAAATGGCAAATTAGAAAGCTGTTTTATTGATGATAATGACGATTTGCATGATTGGGTAATTGCTCCAGTTTTAGTTCTTGATCCTGATGCTTCTTATAGTTTTGAGCCAGAGAAAGTAAGTAAAAATGAATGGTATTGAAGCTTTACAGCATTTAAAGCAAGGCAAGAAAATTCGCATGATTAAATGGCCACTTGAAGCTTATATTGAATATGGATATACTTGGGTTCAATGTTCTCCCGCTCTTTGTTGGATGTATTTTAGGAATGTAGACTCACCTCAAGAAGGTCAATATAAATTCCAAGAGATTTTTCATGATTTAATGACTGATCAATGGGAAATAATCGAATGACAGGAAGAGAAGCACTAGATAAATTACAAGCTGGATTTACACTGAGACGTGAAGCTTGGGAACCAGATGAAAAGTGTAAAGCTTATTTCTCTGATGATCTTTGGTCAATTCGTGTTGAGTGTGATTCAATTTCACCAGCTCCAGAGCATGTACCTGATGACCCTAAGTTTGCTGAATATATGAGTATTTTTGATGCTATAGATGCTGGTGAGTTTTTAATGGATGACTGGGAGATAGTGGAATGACTCTTGAAGAAGTATTGCCAGCGTTAAAAACTGGAAAAACTATTACAAGAATGGTGCTCATTGACGACCCCATCTATATGCATATTCAGTTTAAGATTGAGACAGAAAATTTACTTTGTAGAACATACTTCCTTGAAAATGGACATCAAATAGATAAAGATGATAATTGGAACTCGTACAAAAGTCTAAAAGCAAAAGATGTTATGGCTGACAATTGGGAGATATTAGAATGACTGGAATAAAAGCACTTAAAGCAATTCGTAAAGGTTATCAAGTACGAAGGCTTCATTGGAAAAAAGGTGAGTATTTGTTTCAGATGCTCGGAGCTTTAGATCAACACAATGAAATTAGATGGGGTTTTGGCGGAAGACTTATTTGGACTAACAGAGTTGTTGATGCTACTGAATTTTTGAGTGATGATTGGGAGATATTAGAATGAAATTATCTGAAGTATTAGATGCTTTAATGGAAGGCAAACCAATCACAAGAGCTGCCTGGGAACAAAAATATATGTATTACGACAAAGATGACAATTGTTTTGTGTATGTATATCGTGACAATTATTTTGTGTCTGTATATAATCTAGATGAATCAGATGAAATTGGAAGTAAATATGAATTGGCATCAATGGGTCTTGATTTAGAACCTGACGATGTTATTGCTGATGATTGGGACATTGATTATTGGGATACTGAAGATATTGTTGAAGATAACAAAAAGGAAGACGAAGATTGACTGGAAGGTAGTGGAATGAAATTTGCTGATGTTATTGCTTCATTAATGGCTGGTAAGCGTGTGCGTAAGACTAATTGGGAAAGTACAACTGCTTTCTTTCTCTTTGACAATGAAGATAATACTTTTGTCTTTTACGAAGTCTTAGATGGGAAAGAATGCAGGATACAAATTTACACGGAGTTAATGCTTTCTCCTAAAGATTTAATTTCTGATTTTTGGGAGATTATAGAATGACAGGCATAGAAGCTTTATCTCTTTTAAAAGATGGCAAAACATTGAGGAGAGAATCCTGGGAACCTCATGAAAAATGTAAAGCTCTAGATTTCTTTGGCCAATGGATTGTACACCTAATAAAAGAACATGATGATGAAAAATTAGACAAAGAATTAGAATCAATATTTCAAAACAGTTTTACATTTACTAAGACTACTTTTGATGATTTCTTTGGATTATTTGATACAATTGATGCTGGTGATTTTTTACATGATGATTGGGAAATTGTAGAATAACCGCACGTAACCGCACGTAAATCGCACGTAACCGCACGTAAATCGCACGTAACCGCACGTATTTTAAGGACAAAAATGGCTAAATATAGATTAAATTTATCTTTTGACATTGATATTACTGCTGATGAAGATTCAGAAGTATCAGAAGAAGAAATGGTCAAGATGCTTCAAAAGCTTTATTACAATGATAGAAAAGAGTTCATTGAAGCATTGAGATATTGTTTTGAAGAAGAGAAAGTGGCTTATCATGTAACAATAGAGCCACAGAAGCAAAATACGGATAATTAATTATGAGTAAAACATTAATTATTATGAGAGGTTTGCCTGGAAGTGGTAAATCTACAAGAGCTAGAGAATTGCAAGAAAAGGGTGTGATTCATTCTACAGACACCTATTTTACTAATCCTTTAACTGGTGAATATAAATTTGATTTTGAAAAGACTAAAGAATATCACCAAAACAATTTAGAAGCTGCGATTGAATCTATGGAAGCTGGAATATCCCCTGTGATTATTGATAATACTAATACACAAAGATGGGAATTTCAAAAATATCTAGATGCTGCAGAAGAATTTGGATATGATGTAAAAATTGAAACATTAGATCCAACAAATTATTCAGAAGATTTTATTAAAGAGCTTGCAGAAAGACAAAAAAAGACACATAATGTACCAGAGCAAGTGATAATTGACATGCTTAAAAGGTGGGAAGATTAATGGAAGAGATTATTATTCAGACAGTAGATTGTTATAGACACGAATATTGGAAAGTAAATCTAGAATTGCTTAATGAATTAAACCTCATTGATGCTATTACAGGTTATTCTTATCTGGGTAATGGTTCTGAACCTCTCAATGAAGAAGGTTTTGCTTATCTTGAGATTGATTGCGACTGTAGTTATTTTGACAAGGCTATGCAATTTTACGATAAAGAATATATGCTTGATGAAGAAACTTTACAAGATTTGTTTGACGAAGAATATGAGAATTATCGGGATTGGCTTGATACTCTAGATTCTTGGAATACAGACTTGCTTGAAGAAAAGGGCTTAGTTTGGGAATTAGTTCCAGACGATTTGGGAGAATTAATTTACGAGGAGTATTGTGATGACGAAGAGGAAGATGAGTGAGGAGAAAAAGCAACGTCTCCGAGAAGCTTTTTGGAATGTAGGGTCTGTAGCTGATTTTCTAAAGCTTAGTCCCGAAGAGCAAGAAAAAATTGAGAAAAGACTCCATGAAGAGCGCAAGAAATAACTTGCGCTCTTCTCTTTTGATAGATATAATAGATCAAGCGAGGCAAATATGGTAATTCAAACTCTTGATACTGGTATGAACGATTATTGGAAAGTTCCTGTAAAGCTTCTTTGTGAATTGGCAATTGTTGAACATATTTCTAGTTTTTCATATATCGGGAATGGTAAAGATGCTCTCAATCAAAAGGGCTATGCATATTTAGAGATTGATGCTGATGTACTTGTATTTGTTAAGGCTATGAAGTATAATGATTTAGATTATTCCTTTAACCATGATATTTTGCAGAAAGCTTTTGTCTTTACTAATAAAAGTCATAAAAAGTGGACTGATTCTTTATCTTCTTTTGATGTTGAACTATTGAAAGATTTTAGCTGGGGTGAAATTCCTGATAATCTGTTAAAGGCTATCAATTATAAAGAGGATAATTTAGAGCAATTTTCTGTTAAGGAAGGAATTAAAGAATGAGATTTGTGCAAACAATAAAACATCTTAAGAATGGTGGTTTTGCAACAAGAACCTCTATGGAAAAAGGCTGTGTAATTGGTCTTGCGTCTAGTGATGAAGGTCAGAAAGATGAGCCAATTAAGAATTACAAAGAGCTTACCGCATTGTCATATTTTGTAATTTATACTGACAATGAATGGCAACCTTTTTGTCCTTATTTGCAAGATGTTGAAGCTAACGATTGGATTATTGTGGAGAATTAAATGGAACAAAAAAAAGATGATTTGCTTATGATGGCTTGCCTTTGGATGACTCTTGCTGTCATTGTAATTTTTAGCACATGGAATAGATTTTATACTCTTCCTGCTGAGTTTCTTCTAGGGGCTTTAGCTGCTTGGAGTATTAGTTGTGCAATGTCTAAATTTCGTAAGACAGAAAAGATGGATAATGAATAACGATGAGCCAAAAAGAATCAAAATCGACCCAGAAGAAATCAAAAGACTACTTGCAATTATCTATAAAGCCAGAGGCAATTAAGAATATTGATTTTAGTGTAGCCAATGAAATTTACGAAAAAGATGAAGATAAGAAAGAAAAGTATCGTCAACAAAGATTTGAAAGAGGCTTTGATGATACAGAAACTTGGCATCTAGATCGCACGATGTCATTATTTATTATTCCTAGACTTGAAAGATTTATGGAAGTAAATAATGGTGTTCCTAATGATGAAACTCAAGAATCTTATTATGAGAAGATGAATTTCATTGTCAAGGCTTTAAAGAGATATTACAGCAATGAATATGATGATGGTACAATTGTTGAGCGTACTGGTATTTACAATGATGCTAGAACTGCAATAACTCATCTCAGTGACCTTTGGTTTCATTTTTGGTGGTAAATTATGACATTCTGTGAAGCAACTCAATTACTTTATAAGAACGAGAAGGTTTGCAGACATTCCTGGCCTTCTTTTAAATATGTTTGGATAAGTAATGAAGACATTTTAACGATTGATGAGAAGGGAGAAGAAATCTTTTTCTCCCCTAAAGCTTTTGATCTAAGAGCTAGTGACTGGAAACCTTATGCAGTTTGATGAAATATTGCCCCTATTGGAAAAAGGCCATATAGCTAAAAAATTTGTTAAAAATAGGGAAATTTATATATTTTTGAGAAATGGATTAGTCTACGAAAAAACTTTAGGATCTCTTTTTACAGATAGATATTTTTTTACTGATGGAGATTTTGATCAAGATGTTTGGATAATTATAAAAAATCCTGAATATCGTTTTGTAGAAGGCTTTGAGTTTTTCCAAGAAAGCGAGACATAAATTGAAATTGTGCTGCACTGATGATAAGACTAAATATGAGGTTGTTTCAGTTAAAGGCAAAAACTCAAACAGAATGGCAGAACTAGGTTTAAATGCCGGAATTGAAATTTATGTTATTAGCACTTCCCATGACATGATTCAAATAGAACTAAGAGATTATAAATTAGCTTTGAGAAAATGTGATGTTGAAAATGTTGATGTTAAAGTATTAGATTAATTTTTGTGTAGAATATCCTTATGACTTGGGAAGATTTAAAAAGACAAAAAGAAGATTCTATTAGAGAAAGTACAGGGAATCCAATGAGCATGCATAGAGAACTTAAGATTGGTGAAAAAACATATAAATCTTATTCAGAATTTCTTGAATCAGAAGAATATGAAGACATGCTTAAATTCGAAGAAAAAGCTAAAATTGAATATGCACAAAAGGCTAAGGAATATTTTGAATCTTCAGACAATGATCAAAAATTGCTTTTATTCTTTCATGTAACAAATCTTATATTTAAAAATTACTTTAAAGATGGTGGATCATATAGAGCTTTGTTATATGATAAGTTTGAATTTGGACCAGAATCTTATAGCTTGGGAATGGATAGTGGAATGTTTGCTGTTCATAATGCCATTTCAACACCAGAAGATAGAGAAGAAATGCTTAGGTTAATTGTCAAAAATTTTAATCTTGAACTTGATCGTCAGCAATTATATGCATTAAGATATATCCTTCATAATATTTGTTTACCTAATTCTAAAATGAAGGATATGCTTTACGGACAACTATCTTTTGATTTTGAAGAATGATCTTGATTCGTTCTTAATAGTTTCGTAGCCTTCTTTAGCATACTTTTGGATATAATCTGGTAAACTGGATGGAAGATTTAACTTAAACTCAAAGTCGTGTAAACGCTCTCCTCCAACACTTTCCATGCTAGTGTTCATATCAACAACTCTGCCTTGATCATCTCTTTTAACACTTCTGATGCTATCGCCCTCTACAGGAATCAACCATCCTTCTTTAGCCATATTTTTAATCATAGGCCAGGAGGTGGTTTTTCTAGCAGATCCAATAATAGAAAATTCTTGAGATTGATAAGGCTTTAAGAGATTATAAATTCTTTCCAAGGCAATCATCAAATTAACTCTTCTTCTGCCTGGAACAACTGTAAGGTCTTCTATTTCAATAGTTTTATCATCATTTCTTACAGCCATGATTGCATAGAAGACCTTATTCATTCCATCTACAATATATCTATCAACATCATCTTCAACCAAATACTCATCAGCAACTTTATTAATTTCCTTTTCAGCTTTATCTCTTAAAAACTTAGGAATTGCATCTCTTTGTCGTGGAGTAAGGTCTAGATATTTTGGAACTTCTATGTCTGTAAATAAATGGAAACCTTCTGGATAAATTTCTTTTTCCATTCTAGAGATATCACCAGGCTTAATATCAGGGTTTTTCCAATCTACTTTTTCAACAATTGGATTACCTTCAGGATTTTTAGCAATTTTCTGTAAGATTCTGTCATTGTTATCAGCTTGCTTAAAATTTCCAACAGACTCATGATATTTACTACTAGATATGATTATTCTCATTTGTGGCCTCAGATAATATATTAATTAAAAACCCAATTTAAAACCTTTTGTACAGTTCTGGTAAAGTTAAGATTAATATGGGTAAAATCATCAGAATTAAGCTTAAGAAAAAGATACTTAAGATGATTATTTCAAGAGCTTTAAATTCTTTTCTCATATAGATATTTATTCTCTGCGGTAACTAAAATATCCCTAAAAAAGTTTGAAAATAATGAGATTCCTATTGTTTTAAGCGGTACAATAGTAGCGTATCGGAGGTTAATAGAATGCCAAAACTTAAGAAGAACTCGACCACTCCAGTTTCAGGATATATGTATATGACTGAGGCTGAATTTTACAATCTTGAAAATGTTGCTCGTAAAGATGATAGCCTTAAGGGGTTTATGGATGTATTTGCGTTTCACCGCACTGTTCAATCTAATGTAACAAATCAGAAGTATGTTGAAGCTGCTAAGAAGCTTTATTACACAGAAGACGAAATGTTCCTCGTTGATGATGATGCTAATGTTTCTATCACAAAGGATGGAGCTTATGTTCAAGGATGGATGTGGGTAGGTAAGAATCAACTAAACAAGAAGAGAGGATAAAATGGCTGGCAGAATGCATTGGTATGCTGTTCATGTCATAACTCAAAAGGAAAAATCTGTTAAAGATTATCTAGATAAGAGAATTATTTCTGCAAACTTATCAAAGAAAATCGAAGAAATTTTTATTCCTCATGACATTGAAACGCAAAATAAAAACGGAAAGAAGCAAATCGTACAAAAGAAAGTTTATCCGGGATATGTATTTGTCAGGATGGTACTAGATGAAGAAACTTGGCCTATCGTAAGACAAACTCCAGGTGTTACTAATTTTGTATCATCAGGAGCTAGAAAGCCAAATATCATTCCAGAATCAGAAATTGCAGATATGAGAGCTCTTGCAAATCCTGAAAATCTAAACAAGCTAAAGAATAAGTGGTCTAAAGATATGATGGTAAGAATCAATTCTGGACCATTCTCAGATTTCCAAGGCAAGATTTTAGACATTAATGAGGATAAAGAGAAACTTAATATCAGCATCACACTTTTTGGAAGAGACCAGCCTGTTGAAGTGCCATTCTCTTATGTAGAAAAGTTGTCATAAAAAAGCCCCCAGAAATGGGGGCTTTTTCTTTAGTATGTTTGTTTGATTGGAATTATATGTCCCATTTGGATTGCACCACCTGTAACATCTCCAACCTTAAATCTAATCCAATATTTATCTGGATTGTCTTGGAAGAGTTGAGGCCTTACAGCTCCACTTCTAACATTCGCAATAAGAGTATTTAATGGATCTAAAGGTTTAGGCGAAGTACCGTCCATTTGTGTTGGTTTCCATAAAGGCAATATCGCACTTCTTACTTCAACAATGCCAGAATATTTAAGAGTGTTTGAGTTTCCAGAAGAAGTATTATCCAAGAGTACAAGGCTAGTTGTAGACCATGTAGTACCATTCCAATATTCTGTTGTTAAAGTTGTTCCAGTCACTGCAGGAGTTGTTACACCAAATTCCCAATGTCTCTCTTGCTTAGTGGATCCTACATAAAAATAATCATTGGCAGCTGTAAAATTACAAAATTCAGAATTTGTATTACCTTTATTAGTCATAGGCAATGTAACATCATAAATTGTCCCGCCTGTACCACCTGCTCCAGATTGTGCTTTTCCAACTAATACTCTATAATTTGGATCTCTGATGATGTTAGTAGATTCTGCAAAAGATGTTTTAGCCGGTGTAGCTTTTTTACCGTGAACATCTACGTAAAAAGTAATATTTGTTTGTGATGTTGCAGTTTCAATCATGATGTGAAGATATGGTCTATTATATAAACTTGCAACAAAGACTGGGGATGTTAAAGTCCATTGAATTAAATAGTTATTGGATGCTTTACCTTGTTTAGTGCTATCATCGGCATAGACTACACCAGCTTGATCTAAAGAATTATATCTAAAGTGAGCTCCATCATCTAAAATGGCCATATTTACTACAGAATAGTTAGAAGCAGCATTAGAATAAAGTCTTACACTGTCAACATATGAATTAGCTTCCCAAGGGATAGTAAAATAAAATACTGTTCCTGTGACTGGCCCTAACGAAACAGTCTTATCTAATGTTTGATAATATAAACCATTTATAACACTCATCGGGTATACTCCATAAAGAAAAGAACGCTATTAATAAGTTAGTAAGTCTCCCTCTTGTTTCCTTGCTCTATGCGGTATAATCAAACAAGGCTAAGAGTTAACCGTATACATACAAAGGGGAAGTGCGCTCTGATTCTTAGCCACAAGGTTTTAAATAATGAAAATTCAATATGTATCAATCAAACCCACACAAAAGGCAGAAGAACTAGGTTGCCATGCTCTTACTCCTGAACTTTTAGCAGCCACAGGAGCTAGATATTCAAGAAACAATGAAGGTCTAGATGCGATTACAAGCAAAATTGACCCTGATAATCTTGATAAGTCTGTAGATGGAATCTTCAAGATGATCGATTATGGTCACCAGTCTATAGCGGACATGACTCCTATTGCTCTTTTCATTGATGAGATTTCTCAATTTGCTGCTTATATTCTTTGGACTCTATCTCCCACTGCTGGAGGTCAAGAATGTTCAACTAGATATATTAAGATGGATGTTTCTGGTGTTGTTGATGCTGATACTATTGGAATTCCTGAACATCTTAAGGAAGAATTTAACAATTATAACACAAGAGCTTTTAATTTTTATGAGCAAGCTTTAAAGACATGGACAGAGCTTTCAAACCTACATCCAGAAGCTACTAAAATCCCTAAGTCTCTACTTGATTCTGACCTTGATAAAGATAAAAAGGCTGTAGCAAGAATGAAGAGAAATTATGCTTTTGATCGAGCTAGAGTTTATATTCCTTTAGCTTCTAAGACTGGTGTAATGATGGTTCAATCTGCTAGGTCTTGGGCAAATATTTCAGCTCATCTACAAGCAAGCAATTTAAAAGAACTTAAGCTTATCGGACAAGAAATTGCAGATAAGATGAGCATTGGCGCACCTAGACTCTTGAAGCATACGAAGCCTACAGAAGCTATTAAGAAGTATCAAGAATATGAGAGGAGCCAACTTGTTATGGTTTCTGATTATGTTAATACTCTTGAGGAAAACGTAACCAAATCTTACTTTGATGTAGAAGATTTGCAATATCCGCCTGGTCTTATGGCATCAGCTTGTGAATTTAGGTCTAATAGATATTCTCCTTTTGGAAGCATTGTAGGAAGAACATCTGTAAAGTTTTCATGGGAAGGAATTAGTTTTGGTGAGATTAGAGACCTTAACCGCCATCGTACAGGAACTAAATATTGCCCTCTCTTACCTTTGGGATTCTATGGTTCAACAGACCAACTTACTAATGAAATCACTGATATAGATCTTATTGGTAAGGTTAAGGATCTTTATGTTAGTTTTGAGTCAACAACAAGATTTGCAAGAAATTTACTTAAGGAATATCCAGAGTATATTTATTTTACTAGTTTAGGTCATAAGTATTATTTTGAACATACAACTACAGCAGATAAGTTCCTTTACGAGATGGAATTGCGCACTGGTATTGGTTCTCATTATAAGTATGCAGAACATTGTAGGGAAACATTGGATCTTTGGTTTGAAAGATACCCAGAGACTAAAAACTTAATTTTCGAGGGTACAGCAGAACCTGAGTAGATTAGATTAAATTTATATCCGCAAAGAAGCCATCAGAACAAAATATCTTATTAATTCTGGTGGTTTCTGCTTTTAATGGGGTCTTATCAGATGTTAATATAAGAGCAATTTTACCTTTATAATTTTCTCTAATTGATTTATCTTCAAACTCTTCCTTACTTAATATAATTGTTTCAGGATCTTGACTTTTACCAGAATAAGATGTAATAATATTTGCTACATTAATAAGATTGCCTAATTTTTGTTTATTATTTATAACGATCTTGCCAATTAGAATATTATCAATTGTCATATTAATAAAAGTCTCCAAACTCACTTCTTTACCTTGAGCAGCATCTATCACTTCAATTGTCTTTTCTTCTTGTGACAATTCAGATTTAATAATTACTTTTTGTTCTTCTACTGTGCCACCATGAAATACGAGATATTCTTTAGAAATTCCGAAGATATTGTAAATGTGTACAGGCTGCAAAGTTTTCTCCATTTCATTAATAATTTGGCTTAAAACTCTAATGTCTGTGGTGCTTACTTCATAACAGATTAATAGATTTATATAATTGACATTTGAGAAAAAGAAAAAGAATCTGTTAGCAATGTTTTTCCAATCTGGTAGCTGATCAAGGTTTTTTATGTGGTAGAATTTATCAGTGTCTTTCATCCAAGACGTTTCATACATCTGATTGCCAACAAAAAGAAAATAACGATGGAAATTTTCAAGAGCGTTTGACCATCCAGCATATTTTAAAGCATCAGATAAGTCATGGCAGATGAAACATACTAGATTTTTCATATAGTTATTTTACAGGATTTGCATCTCATAGAATCCTGTGCTACAATAAACCAACCTGAACACGAGGAACAATATGTCGAACAATAATTTTCGCCCAAAAACATTTCAAGAAGTCGTCGGTCAAGATACAGTAAAGCAATATCTAAAAATTAAGGTAGATGCTTTCATGAAGACTGGAGTTTGCCCAAGTCATATGTTGTTTCTTGGATTTTCTGGAGCAGGTAAAACTACTCTTGCTAATGTGGTTGCTAATGAAATAGGAACAAAGTTTCATTCCGTTATGGCTACTAATATTCGAACATTTGATGATTTGTATAATATCTTTAAGTCGGTGGAACAGAATGATGTAGTTTTCTTGGATGAGATTCACGCAATTTCACCTAAAGTCCAAGAGTATCTATATTCTGTCTTGGAAGATTTCAAACTCACAACCTTCAATAAATCTCTTCAGAAGCAACAGACTTTTTCATTGCCTAGATTCACTTGTATTGGAGCAACTACCCACTCTGGAGATTTGAATGTCCCATTGCTCTCTAGGTTTCCATACAAGGCTATTTTGCAACCATACACCAAGGTAGAATTGACTAAGATGATTCATTCTGCAGGTAGAAGGATTTATGGGATTGATTTGGATTTGAGTATCTGTGAAGAGGTTGCTCAACTTTCTAAAAATACTGCTAGAAATGCGTATAATCTACTTAGTAGTTTGATTGTTGTTGGTGAAGCAAGTTGTCAATCAAAACTTATGTCTCACATGATTGACAAAGAACTGCTTAATAAAACTCTTAAACATGAAAATATTGACCCTCTCATTGGCCTTGATTATGCTTCACGAAATTATTTAGTCAATCTTATCAAGGAAAGTCAAAATAAGCCTGTTGGTGTAAAAACACTTTCTTCAATGTGCCGAGAACAAGAGTCAAATATTATCAACCTCATTGAACCCCCTCTTGTTGCAGGGATTCCATTTCATATAGACCTTTCGGATAGAAGAATTGATTTTGAAGGTCCTTTGGTTACAATTGGTCATGGTGGAAGAAAAGCAACTAACATTGCTGTTGATTACATTAGGTCTTGCCAATATTTACAACAACAAAAAGGCTGGTTCCCTAATGAGAGTTTGTCTATAAAGGAAACAAATAATGCATAAAATTATTTTACGTGGTATTGAAGCTAGGAATGCGATTGAACGAGGAATTTCTGTAGTCGCTGAAAGTGTGGCATGTACGTTAGGCCCAAAGGGAAGAAACGTAATTATTCAGGGTCAAAGTGGTCCAATCGTAACTAAGGATGGTGTTACAGTTGCTAAGTCAATTGAGCTAGAATGTCCTTATGAGAATCTTGGAGCGCAATTGTGTCGTCAAGTTTCCTCTAAGACTAATGATGTTGCTGGAGATGGAACCACTACTGCTACTGTTCTTGCTAATGCTATTGCTAGGGAAGGACTTCGTTATGTCACTGCTGGTGGAAGTCCTATTAGTTTGAAGCGTGGCATTGATAAGGCTGTAGATGCTGTTGTTGAAATTATTGCTGCAATGTCAAAGCCTATTGAAAATAAGGAAGAAGTTAACTTTGTTGCTACTATCTCTGGAAATGAACAAGAGGTAGGAGATATTGTTGCAGATGCCATGGAAGCTGTTGGTAAGGATGGCGTTATTACAATTGAAGAGTCTAGGGGTCGTGAGACTACTATGACTGTTGTAGAAGGGATGCGATTTGATAAGGGATTCTTGTCTAATATCTTTGCAAACATTCCTGAAAAGATGCAAACAAAGTTCCAAGATCCATTGTATTTGCTTTATGATGGCAAGATTTCTGATGCTCATGCTCTTTATGAATTTATTAATAAGTTTCCAGAGTGTGCAAAAAAGCCTCTTGTAATTATTGCCGATTCCATTGAGGGTGAAGCATTGCAGTTTCTTGTCTTGAATGTTTATCAAGGTAAGAAGCCATGGGTTGCTATTAAAACTCCTGGATTTGCTGGACAGAAGAAGGACATGCTTCATGATATTGCAGTTCTTACAGGTTCCAAGGTAATTTCTTCGGATTTTGGCACTACTCTCTCTGATGCAGATGAATCTTATTTTGGTTCTTCTAAGAGTATTATTGTTACTAAGGATTCCACCACTATTATTGAGGGTGTTGGAGTTGAAGCTGATATTGAAGATCGTATTTTAAGAATTAAGGCAACTCTTGAAACTTGTGAATCTGATTATGAAGCTAAGGTACTCAACACTCGCATGGCAAAGCTTTCTGGCGGAGTTGCTGTTATTCGTGTTGGCGCAAGTACAGAAGCTGAATTGACTGAGAAGAAGTATCGTTATGAAGATGCTTTGGCTGCTACTAGGGCTGCTGTAGAAGAGGGTATTGTTCCTGGAGGTGGTGTTACATTGCTTCGTGCTTCTAGGAAGTTGAATCTTAAGCTTGCTGATGAAGATGAGAATATCGGTGTTAAGATTGTAAAGCGAGCCCTTGAAGAGCCTATTCGTCGTATTGCTTCTAATGCTGGTTATTCGGCTGATGTTGTGGTGGCTGATGTACTTCGGTCTAAGGATGGTAAGGGTCTTGACGCTCGATCAGGTAAAATCGTAAATATGCTTGAAAAGGGTATTATAGATCCAGCTAAGGTTACTCGTTGCGCTCTTCAAAATGCCGCTTCTATCGCAGGACTTGTTCTTACTACAGAAACATTAATTGTAGATAAGCCTGTAGAGTCTGAAAAGGTATTAGTTTCTGAGGGAATGATGAACTAGCTAATCTAATACAGGAGGTTAGTATGGGTGTTTACGATCCTAAAGATGGCAAGCCTAATAATATGGGTAGTGTTATCAAGATAGTTGTAGCAGTAGTTTTTGTAGGTGCGTTTTTGGCCACGATGAAGGTTGCATGTGAACCGAGTCTTCAGCCACCAACTCCACCTTTAATGTGAACTGAAAAGCCCTTCAGAAATGAGGGGCTTTTTTATTAGGGAGAAATTTTGAAAGATTTTTTATATCATTATCGTATGAAGGTCACTAAAGTTGTTGATGGCGATACAATTTATGGTGATGTTGATTTAGGTTTTAGTGTAGTTCAGAAGAAGATGGAATTTCGCTTCGCTGGCATTAATACTCCTGAAATTCGTGGAGAAAATCGTGAAGCTGGTTTGAAGTCTAAAGAGTTTGTAATTAATAAGTTGATGGATAAAGATGTCATTATTATTACAAAGAAAGATGTCAAAGAAAAATTTGGTAGATATCTTGCTAAAATTTATTATCAAGATGGTTTGGATTGGATTTGTATTAATGACGAACTAATTGAATTGGGTCTTGCAGTTCCATTTATGGTATAGTATTTACATGGGTGTCTTTAGAAGATTGTTTGTTGATTTTGATTCCTTTTATGCAAGTGTTGAGCAGCATGACAATCTTGAGTATCGGAATAAACCTTTGATAGTTGTTCCTTGTATTTCTGATTACACTTGTGCTATAGCTGCTTCTTATCAGGCAAAAAGACTTGGGGTTTCCACTGGGACTCGTGTAAAAACGGCGAAAGAGAAAATCCCAGGTCTTATTGTTTGTCAGGCTCGTCCTAAAAGATATGTTGAAGTTCATAATCAGATAGTTGAGCTTTTATATAAACATTTTAAAAAGATCCAAGTATTGTCCATAGATGAAATGTCTTGTGAAATTGATGAAGATGATGATTTTGATTGTGAGATGGTAGCAGCTTTATTAAAATTAGATTTATTAGATCTTTTTAGTGAGCATTTAACTTGTTCTATTGGTGTAGCTAGGAATGTATTTTTAGCTAAAGTTGCATCTGATATGAATAAGCCCAATGGTTTCACAGCAATATCACATGAAGACCAAATTAAAAGCTTAGAACTTGTTGATTTACCGGGCATTGCTGACAAAATGGAATCTAGGCTTAATAGATCCAAAATTCGCACAATAGATGATTTATTAGAATTAAATGAGCTTGAATTGAAAAAAGCTTGGGGCAGTATTATAGGTGCTCGTTGGTGGCATATGATTCGTGGTTCCTTGCAATGTGATTATGGTTTATCTAATAATGAAATTCCTAAATCTTTTGGTCATACACATGTTTTGCCTCCAGATAAAAGAGATGATTCTGGATCTTTTGAAGTTTTTGAGGCTCTTTTATATAAGGCTATTGATAGATTAAATAAGCATAATGTTGGAGCTAAGAGAGTTACAATTTACATGTCTTGGAGAAATACAGAAACTAAAAAAAGAGGTACAATTAAGTTATCTTCTCCTATTGCTATTGCCAGTTTAGATTTTAAATATTGGACTTTTATAGCTTTAGGATTATGGAATTCTATGCCTAGTCTTGACTTAAAATCTATACCTCTTTTAGTTGGTGTTAGGTTTACAAGAACACTCAAAATGGAAGATATTAATTTACAGTTATTTGATTTGAATTTTGACAACAATTTTGATTTCAATCCTGTTTACGAAGTGCCTGATAGAATTTCTTTTGGTGATCCTGGAAGATTGTTTGAGGAAAATTAAAATGAATGTAGAATTTAGCAACATTACAGAGGCTCAGGCTAAGGCTCTTGAGGATCTTTTTGCTGTTTGGAATCTATTAGCAACAAAACAAAAGGGTCGATGGACTGCTTTTTTTGCTGATGGTAGTACAGACTTCAAGCCTATTATTAAAATTGATGGTAAAGATCCTGTGAGATTTGATGGAGACATTGGACCTCGCTGGAATACTATTAACAAAGACACTGAAGACGAAGATGAAGTTTATTTTGTAGATTATGAAAGAATTGAGAGTGTATTAAATGGAAGAAATGATCAAAGTCAAGATATCGAGCAAGAAAACGCTTGAGATGAGTCGTGAGAGCGTTATTGCTTCTCTTGTAAATCAATTTCTCACTAAGACAAGCCCTGAAGTTATGGGCGATCAATATTTCAAGCTATTTCAAATTTGTTCTAAAGATGTTGAGCAATATTTAGATTCCCTAGATTCTTCTAAGCCTTTCAATATTTTTAATGATTGGATGGATGATTTTTCAGAATTTAAAAGTACAGCTGCTTTCTCTATTATGAAGGAAGTATGTATTAAATTTTCTGATGGCAGTGTTTATGCAATTCCTATTATTGATGTTTTGTATCTTTTGGAATCTAAGGATAAAGAAATTAGTTATGAAGATTTTTTGATTGCCCTTGATGAATCTAGCATTGAATCAGATGATGTGGTATTATCTAGAACAAGCAATGAATTGGATTGGGAAGCGATTAGTCAGTTTGCAATGGAATCTAAAAGTCCTGATAATAGTCCTGATTATGCAACTGAATTCAAAGATGCTGAAAAAAATATTGAGATTTGGAAACTAGAATTTGATGAGCCTGTTGATGAGTCCGAAGAAGAACCTGATAAATCCTTATGAAATTACAAACTATTGTAGATCTGATCATGAATTAGAGCTATTCCTTTTGTTCTGTATTGTTGTTGCTGGTAAAACTGCTTATATTCAGGCTCAGAAGTTGCATGATTTCCTAGATTCTGTTAATATGAGACTAATGATGCCAGAACATGTATCTCCATTCCAAACAATCAAGAGTGCAGAACAACATGGAATCTTAATGGAAGAGATTCTAAGAGCAAAATTAGGTCAATATAAGAAGATTTATTCTGGTTTTAAATATATTTCTGAACATGAATATAATCTAAATAGAATGACCCCAGATTTACTTGAAAAAATCCCTGGTGTTGGAATGAAAACAAGTAGATTTTTTCTTTTGCATTCTGATAAATTTTACAAGGATAAGATTGCAGTATTAGACACTCATATCCTTAAGTTTATTAAAGAGAATATTGATAATAGAGCACCTAAATCTACTCCTACAATTTCTTTAACTTATAGATTATGGGAAAGTATGTTTTTGCAATGGTGTCAGAGCAACAATAAAAACGTTGCTGATTTTGATTTAGAAGTTTGGAAGTCTTATGCACGAAAGGAAAAGACAGCGTGAAGTATTCTGATAATGTAAAGCCTAACGAAGAGAGAATTCTTAGGCAATTTGATAAGTTGGCTCATAAGGTTGCCCACAAAACTCATAGAAGGATGGGTAACAAGTATGAGTATGAAGATTTGTATCAGGTTGCTTTGTTAGGAATCATGCAAGCTATTAGGACGTTTGATGATACTAAGAAGGTTAAATTCCTCACCCATGCTCATAACTACGCTGAATTTTCTATTAGCCATTACATTCGTGCTGATACCGGGCAAATCAAGATTCCATATACAAAGATTATTGCAAAGGAAACTGCTATGCCATCTTATTGTGAACTGGATGATATAAATGTCAAAGTATCTAGCAATCCAACTACATATAGGGCTGTTGAAATCTCCAGTATCTTGAAAACTTATATTGAAAAGCTTCCTGAACGTCAAAGGGATATTTTCCAACTCACTTATCAATTTGGCTTTACTGCTGATGAGATTGCTGAGAAGTATGGTGTCACTCGTCAGGCTGTTAATCTTCAGGCTAAAAATGCTGCAAAATCCTTACAAAAGATGTTAGAAACTGATAAGATTAACTATAAGACAATAATGGAGTAAATATGTATTTTAATTTCACAGATAGCGTTTCAAACATCGAAGCTTTTTACACAAAGGATGACATTTCTATTCCTTACGATGATGTGTATGTTCCAATTGATAAAAACTCTTGGGTGATTAAAGATAATGAAGATATTTTTAGCATGTCTCATAGTGCATTTACAGCTTTTTATGACCCTACAGATGATTATGCAAGAGAATATGTGGATCAAATTGAGTTAGACATTCTTGATAATGAACTTAAGAACATTACTTTATATGCTGGTGAAGATGGAAGTTTGACTTTTTATCAACAAAAGCTTACATTGAAACAAAAGATGAAGTTAATCTATAAGCTTTACAAGAATAAATTTGAATTTAGTATTAGGATGTAATATGTTTAATATCAATCAGACAAAAGAAGGCGTAGCTGTTGGGGATTCTTTTGAAAAAGTCTTGGGAATCTATGGGGCTTTTACAGATTCACATATCAATGGAGAGATTTTTGTAGTGTATTTTGATAACATTGTTTTTAATTTTCTTAATAATATTGTCATTAGCATTGCATATATTGGCGAACAAAATGTAATGCTTTAATATGGTGAGTAGGGCTTTTGTTGTACTTTTTTGTAAATAATAAGTATACGAAAGACTCAATTCTTAAAAGGGATAGATTTTTTCTATCCCTTTTTTGTTTATAGGAAGATTATATGCTTTACCCTTCTAGTTTCTTTGCATTAAAATCTGGATATGTCACTCAGAATCTTGTTATCGATTTAGATGCAATGAATCCAAGCTCCTATCCTGGTTCTGGTGAAATTTGGTATGATCTTACCGGAAGAGGCAATAACGCAAATTTATTCAATGGTGCAAGATGGCATCCAAGTGGTTATTTTTATATGGATGGAGCTAACGATTATATCTCTGTCACTAATACACCTGATTTGGACTTTCCTGGAGATTTTACATTAGAATTAGTTTTTGTAATGAATCCTTGGCTTAATTCAGTTTGGGATGATGGCCCTAACTTTCATGGTTGGGGGACGATGTATAGAAGATATGATAATGGATATTCTTTACCAGGAGCTTGGAGTTGTGAAACTGCTGGAGATGATATTTTTTGCTCTGTTTGGGAAGGACCTGGACCTAATTTTGGTAAGAGTCTTTTTGGCGGTGGAGCAGAACATACTCGAAGAAGATGGAACCATATAATTTGGACTCGCACTGGTACATCTATGAAAATGTATCAAAATGGTAAGCTTTGCAGTAGTATTACAGAAAGTTATGATTTGTCATCAGAATACAATCTTGTTTTAGGAAGATTTAGCGAAGGGGTTTATGGCTTTAATCATTATATGTCTTTAAGAATCTATCAAAAAGGTTTCAATGATAAAGAAGTGATTCAAAATTACAACTTTAATAAAACTAGATTTCTTTTAAAAAATAACAATATAGCTAATGGATTAGAATCTAAAGCTTATAATTTTGTAGGTAATTCAACTAGAGTATCTTCTGCTAAATATCCAACAGATGAAATCACAGGAACAGTTAGAAGAAATTACACAAAAACAATTGATAATTTTAAAGAGCAAATTGATGCAGTTAAACAAAATACAGCAGCAAGTAAAGCCATACAAAATTTAAATATAACTGATGATAAAAAAACCTATACATCCAATTTAAATCAAGAATCAATAAATTCTGTTATGAACCAATTAGAAGTTGTTAATAAAATGAGTCAGAAATTATATCAAGATATCCTTTTATTAAAATCAGGAAGTATAAATAAAAATGGAGTTTATCCAAGCTCTAAATATAGGTAAAAAGTATGCCATATCCATCATCTTCATATAAAGGCAATCTAAGAAATTTTATAAGCACTCCAGTAGAAAATGGCATGCTTGTGAAATATGATGCCTATAATTTTAGCTCTATCAATGGGCAAGATTCATTTTTCAGAGACACAAAAGATTTCGGTAAAACTTTTACTTTAATCAATGGTGCTACATATAATGATACTCAGAAAGCTATTTATTTTGATGGGACTACAGATTATTTAAGATCTGACAGGATGTTAAATTTTACTTCTGAAGATTTTACTTTAAATATTTGGTTCTATTTAAATTCTTATCTCACTAATGATGTAAACCAAGGACCTGTCATGATTTGGAGCGGACCTTGGAGAAGTAATGGATACTATATGCAAGTAACAACAGCAGGATATGTCCAGTTTACAACAAATCAATCTGGAGTTGATCAAACTTCTCGTACTGCTGATGCTTCTTGTCCATTAAATACTTGGATGAATGTCTGTATTACTAGAAGTGGGTCCAGTGTAAGAATTTATTTAAACGGTGTAGATTCTAATACCGTTTCAGCTACTCATATAAATCCAGCATCTGCTCAACATGCTTATTATTTTTTAGGTTCTTATTTTGATAATTTCTATAATCCTAATGGCTATATATCTTATTTCTCTGCATATGAAAGAACATTATCAGCAGCAGAAGTATATACAAATTACATAACTTTAAGAGAAAGATATGTCAAACCATCTTTCAATAATATTAATAATTTAAATAACAATATTGAGCTTAAAAATCCTAACTACAGAGGATCCAAATCAATTTTATCAGCTGCGAAATATCCAACAGACACTGCAATCGGTAATACAAAAATTACTTCAACCTATACAAATTCTTTAGGTGATTTAATTGAAATGTTAAACGATTATGAAGCTGTATTGGCATCTATTGTAACAGAATATAACTCTGCTACGACTGGGCAAAAAAATTACATCAATAAAACATTAAATGGAGAAATGGGATATATTTCTAAAAAGCTATCTCAAGTTCAATACATGTTGAATATTTTGTCTGATGAAGCAATTTTAGTACAAAGTCAATCAGTACCGGGATTTACAGCTTTCCCTAATAGTGGTTCAAGATATCCGTCAGGAAGGAATAGATATTAATGCCTTACCCATCTTCACAATATAATAACTTAAGAACATATACAATTACTCCAGGCATGACAGTTTGGATTGATCCTAGTAAAAACAATTCTTATGATCCAGCTAATACAAGAATTTTAGATCTAAGTGGCAATAACAATCATTTAAATCTTGTTAATGGGCCTTCTATTTTGCCTGATTATGGTGGAATTATTAAATTTGATGGTACTAGCGACTGGGCTTATATTACAAATAATCCTACTATTAATTTTCCTGGTGACTTTACTTTAGAATCTTGGGAATTTAGACCTATTGGAGATACAACTGGATTTTTAGGTGGGATTCAAAAAAGAGGATATTCATATTCAGTTGGTGGTTGGTCTACATTAGCGTATGAAGATAATTTTTTTAGTTGGAGAAATTTTGATAGCCCAGCATTATTATATACCTTTACTTCATCTCCATTTAGAGTCTACAATGGTAATTGGTATCATTTTGTAGCTATAAGAGAACAAGGGTATATTAAAATTTATGTCAACGGAGAACTAAGGGCAGCAAGAACCATACAAGAATCTTATGATTACACTAATACTGAAAATCTTGAAGTATCTAGATGGGGTACTGTACCAAATTCCGCAAATTCTTTTGGACCTATCAGAATCTACCAATCTGCTTTAACTGCTCAACAAGTGAAAAATCATTATCTTGCTGATGTAAATAGATTTTTGAGATCTGGAACTGTATTTAATAATACCATTTCATATCAAGAAGATAAAAATTTTAATTCTCAAAGATCTAATGTTCGAAGATCCGCTGCAAAATATAGTACTGATACAAGTGTTGGAACAATCAATACATTCTCTCCATATAAAGATCAATTAGCAGATTTGACAGGACAATTTACAAAATTCTCTGATGGTGCAAGTCCAAAATTAAGAATCATTACAGCTTACAATGCCATGACTGCTGATCAAAAAGATTATTTTTCTAATTTAGCTCAAGAAACAATTAATAACTCTTTTGAAGATCTTGATGAATTAGCTAAACTTACTACAGAATTACAAAAAACTATTATATTACTTAAATCGCAAACATTAACATTAGATGGAGTATATCCTTCTAGTAAATATCGTTAGGAGAATAATTATGCCATATCCATCGTCATCTTATAAAGGCACACAAAGAGCCGCAAATGCAACAACAAATGATCCAGGAAGCAATGTTTTAAATAACTTTGACAATGCCCTTGAAGTTGTAAATGTCGCTTCAGTCTTGACAAATCCAGCTTCTTCAGCCAAGTATCCTACAGATGTCCCAAAAGGCACTGTAAAATTATCTGATTCTACAAACATGATTGCAGATTTAAATGCTTATCTTTTGAAACTTAACACAATCTTAGGGAATGTGTCTACAGAAATTGGATCAGCTTCTGCAACACAAAAATCTTATATTGAATTTACCCAAGGCAATGATTTAGCAGATCTTGAAGCTAAAATTGCAAAAGTTAACTTAGAAATGAAGAAGCTATTTGAAACAATGAATCTTGCTTCTATTCAAGACAAGCCAGGATTTGTAGAGTTCCCATCTGGTGGTTCGAGATATCCATCAGGAAGGAATAGATACTAAAATGCCATATCCTTCATCGATTAAAGCTTTTATTAATCCTATTTCCAGAACAAATTTAGTATGTTATCTTGATGCTGGAAATCCATCTTCCTATCCGGGCTCTGGAGCAACATGGTTTGATTTAACTGGCAGAGGAAACAATTGTAGCTTAACTAATGGTGCTTACTACGATACCGAAGGCCAAGGTTCTATTTATTTTGATGGAACTAATGACCTTGGTGTAATTGCTGCTGCTTCAGATATTGACTTTCCAGCTGATTTCACTGTAGAAACTTGGATTTATTGGATTCCATTTTTGGCTAGTTCATTTGATGGAGGAACTGGATGGTATGGTTTAGGTATCCTGCACAGAAGATGGAGCCCAGATACAGGAACTTGGGCTTTAGCTTCTTTTGGTGATGCTGATTTATTCTGGAGACAATTTAATCCTAGTATTAATATGTTCGATTATGTTGGCTATCATGTAAGAAATAGATGGACTCATGTTGTTGTGTCTAGAATTTCTGGAACAATAAGAATTTACCAAGATGGAGTATTGCTAGGATCAGCTGCTAGTACTCTTGATTACACAACTGTTGCGCCTATAATTATTGGACAATGGGATGGAATTGCTTACGCTCAGTTAAGAATGGGAGTATTGAGAATTTACAAAAGAGGATTGACAACTACAGAAGTATTGAAACATTACAATTCAGAAAAGAATAGATTTACTAATGAATTAAGTAATATTGCAAGTCAAGCTGAAACTAAAACAACTCACTATTCTGGAGCTCCTACAAGATTTTCAGCAGCTAAATATCCTACAGATGTTACAGAAGGAACTACACGAAGAAATCCAACTCTAACATTAACAGATTTTACAAATCAAATTGATCAAACAAATAAAACTGGAAATCCAACTAAACTCTCACAGAATTTAAGTATTGCTAACGATAAAAAAGCTTACGTTGCTAATTTATCTCAGGAATCAATGAACTCTGTTATGAATCAATTAGAAGTGATTAATAAGTTAAGTCAAAAACTCTACAAAGATATTCTGCTATTAAAATCTCAGAGTATTACTAAAAACGGTGTATATCCAAGCTCCAAATACAGATAAAAGAAAAGCTCCCGAAAGGGAGCTTTTCTAGTTTAAAGTAATTCTTCTAATTCGTCTTTATATTGAGTTAAAATTTGTTTTACAATTGTATCTTTAGCATTCAATTCAAAAATATTAACTCTTTTACCAATATCAATAATCTTCTCTAGGATGAATCTTCTTGGACTTGCTTCATCCATTTCTCTTGATGCGGTTCTTAAGAAATTTAAAAATGAGAAATACAATTTGATTGCTGGATTATCTCTGTCATTTAAATCAGCACCTAGGGCTTCTTCTACAGCTTGATCTCCATTATAAAAATCATATTGAACATAGAATCTATCACAGAATCTAACAAACTTCTCAAATAATGAATCAAAAGAATCTAATGTAATATCATATAATTCTGGGTTAGATTCTTTGATTTGCTGGAACATGTTTTCTTCAAGCATTTCTGGATCATCAGGCATTTCAAAAGGAGGATTAGGTAATGTTGGAATTTCGTTCTCTTCACCCATCAATGCTAATTTTATCATATTTGGATTAACAATATTCAAATCAATCATGCTGCCAACAAATCTAATATTGTGATTGTTAGAGATATTTGATTTTCCACCAGCTTCTTCGGTATATTTTGTTACGTTTGGCTTCTTACCCGGATTTGGTTCTTTTTCTTTTGTTCTCTTTTGTCTGATGCGATTTTTCTTCTCTTTGCTGTCAAGATTCTTAGCTTTATTTACAGGAACGCATACTGGCTTTTTACCTTTAGATGTATCATTTCTTCCACAAGGCTGATATTTACCATCTTTTTTAGGAGCATCAACTCTTACCCATTTTTCTTTAAACCAATCTGTAAGCCCACCTCTAGCTTTAGCTTCTCTGGTATCATCTTCTTCTTCGATCTTAACCCATCTAGCTAATTTAATATAGTTATTGCTGCTTGACACTTCTTCTCTCCCAATATTTTCTTGTCTAGCTGCTGTAGAATTTTTAATCATTCTGAAAAGAGTCGTGATTTCAGATGGATTATATAAACCTTTGCCTTTAAAATGACAAGAAGCTGTAAATGTTTGTCCTGTAACTAGATCATCAATTCTTAAATGTTGATCTGAAGATTTATAAAATGTGAATGTATCCAATACTTCTCTGCCAAAGTTATTAACAAAATAATCTTTAAAAGCCTGAATTAAATCTTGGCATCTTAAATTGAATCTTTTGTCTAATAATTGTTGTGAAAATGTAGGTAAATCTGCACCTTTTCTCACTTTAACTTTGACACTGTATCTTTGCATGTTAATCTTCTGCTCTTTTGATCCACTTAGATTCTTTTTCAGGATTATGTAAAGAATCTAGATGATGTTCAGGAATCATGTTCATAACTTGTGCATTACTATTTTCATCAAAGAAAACAATATGGTTACTGTCCACTGCTGCTGGATAATGTAATTCTTCGTCTGACAATGATTTTCTGAATTTGCTTATAGGGGTGGCTTTTTCCCATTGTCCATCTACATCAACCTGATAATTTTCTGATTCATAGTTATTTAAAGCATCATCAAGATTTTCTTTCAACTTGACGTTATATACTTTTTCAAATTTAGAAGCTTTTTTAAACATATATTATTCCTAAGATAACGGTATTAATATTATAAAGTATTTGTTATGGCAGAATTAGAGACCTTCAGACAGGATTAGATGGGAGCTAATTTTAAATATATATATAATTGAGGATTACAGATGGCCCTATCTAACTACACATATTTTGAAGTAAGAACAACAGGAAGCGATACAACAAATTCTGGCGGGTTTGATGTTAACTCCTCTGGTTTTATGACTAATGGATCTATCACAAGTGCTAATACTGCTTCTCCTGTGATTTCTAGTGTTTCTTATGCATTTGTAGCTGGCGATGTTGGATCATGGGTATTTATTAAATCTGGTACAAACTCCATTCCAGGATGGTACAGGATTGTTTCTGTTACTTCTGGAGCAGCCACTTTAAATGGAACTATTGGTCAAGCATTTAGAATATATAATGATTCTGGATATTTAGGTGGACCGCATCCTTCAACAGTAATAGGATGTGGAACTGCAGCTACATTGTCTTCAATAACATTTGGAATAGATTATTCTCAACAAGATAGCTTTGAATATACTGGAACATTTGTTGTTCAAGCATCAACTTCTAATATTGCTGGCTCTGGAATAACAATAGATAGAAACTGGGTCGGTAATATCATAAATCTTGTTGATGGCACAGTCAATGCTGGTTATTATAATATATTAAGTGTCACTTCTGGAATAGCTACATTAGATCGTACTGTTGGAACCGCCGGAGCTACTTCTATTGGATATGTCGGAGGAGCTTTAGCATCTCCGGCGATGGCGAGTGGATTATCAGTTCTTGGAAATAAAATATATATCAAAACTGGAATCTATACAATTAATGTTGATGTAGGCAATGTAAGTGGTGGAAAAATTCTGACTAAAGGTGGCAGAACAGGTACATCATTTTACGGACCGCATTTATTTGAAGGCTATTCTGTCATAAGGGGAGATAAAGTTAATCCTCCTACAATTAAAGCTGGAGCAGCTGTTTTAAATGTTGGAATGTATATGATTGATATTAGAGAACATGTCAACAGATTTGAAAACTTAATTATCGACGGTAGCAGTGGCTCTAATATTTATGGAATAAGAGATACACAACAGACAGTGGGTAATTTTATATCAAGATGTGAAATAAAAAACTGTTATATAGGTTTTCAGGCTTTAACAGGTACAGCTAATGAAATATTTTTATCTAAGTTTTCTGGGCATACTAACAATGCCATAAATATACAGGGTGGAAATTTTAAAATAGTCAATTGTAGTTTTTATGATAATTTTTTTACTCCTGTATATATGATTTCTGGAACTATTTCTAATTGTATTATAGCAAATAACACTGGAGCCACCACTGATGGTATTTATACTTATTGGTTGGACATGATTATAAACTGTACGATTGTAAATAATGGCAGACATGGAGTATTTTGGGAAAACAATGGTGGTTCTTTTAATCACACATTTATAAATAATATTGTAGCTAACAATGGTGGAAGTGGTTTATTTTCAAATGTTGCTCCGGTGTTTGCTAATACAGTTGAATTTAATACATTCTATAATAACGCTGGTGGAAATATTAATAGAATTACAGGTCATAATTTACCTAATAATTTAATTTTATCAGCTAACCCATTTGTTGATTCTTCTAATGGTAATTTTGCTTTAAATAATTTTGCTGGGGCTGGAGCTTCTGTAAGAGGATCAGGAAGTCCGAGAATATTCCCAGGTTTTATCAATACATTAAGCTACACAGATCCAGGTGCTGTACAAAATCAAGACGCTCCTATAGCTTATTTAAATCCAGAAATTTCTATCTTAGTAAGAGCTGGAATAACATCAAGAACAGAATTTTTATATCTCAATACTACTGGAATGGCATTTAACTCTGCTGGATTGTCAGCTTCTTATGTACGACCAGGATCAGCAAGAGTTGGTATCACTTTAGTAACACAAACAATATCTGGATCATGGACTTCTGGAGGTTTTGTTGAAGTTGATTCAGTGACTATGCCGGGATTATATAGATTAGATGTTCCAAATGCGATATTTGCATCCGGAGTAAATTCAGCAGCGATTGAAATTTTTAACAGTAACACTAATGATAGATTTGTTGTTACATATCATTTTACTCAAGAAATGCAATTAGACTTAGCTCAACCAATTCCTAATTCTACAAATGTTGGAAGTATAGGTGAAGCTCTTAATGCGATGAGAGCTCAAGGATTTGGAAAATGGGCTTTTGACGGTACAAATTTAAGTATGTATGCTGCAGATAATGTAACTATTTTAAAAACATTAACTTTCAATTCTGTTAGCAACCCTACAATGAGGTCATAAAATGGATATAGATCATCCCGAATTAGTAAAGTTCTCAAATGAAAAAGGCAGAATTTGTGCTGATTCTTTATTACAAGCTTATAATACAGCCAAGCAATTTATTGAACATTGGAATAATCTTTCCACTGCCATGCCTAATTTACCAGATGAAATTGCTGATGGATCACAATCTTCTATGGCTAATTCTGCTGATGGAAGAAAATCAATTACAGGCGAAAAATATAATCAATTTAAAACCTCCTGTGAATCTATTATTTCTTTGATGGAATCTAATAATGGTGAAATTAAAACATTATTGTTAACTATAGCGGTAAATGGGCAAGCTAGGTTCTGATGGCAATTTCCGCATATGCTATCTTTGAAATACAGGCTAATGGAAGCAATTCTAATAGTGGATTGTTTGATAATGCTTATATTAACACTACATTATCTACATCAAATGGTACAAGTGCTACACCATCAGTAACCGCTTCTAACTATACATTTGTTTCAGCAGATATTAATAATTATCTTTACATCAAAGCTGGAACTAACTGGATCCCTGGTTGGTATAAAATCACTGCTGTTAATGCGGGTGCTGCTACAATAGATGCTGCAATTGGAAATGTATTACAATTAAATCATAGAATAGCAACAACACAGGGAATATCAACAGCTGCGTCGGCATCATCAGGATACTGGACTATTGATTATACTCAAACACCAACAGCAGCAAGAACATACACAGATTTAGTTATTGTTACAAATCAAAATTATGTCCAATCAGCAGCTTTTCCATTCACAGTGAATATGATTGGCAATTCAGTAAAAATTAGTGGCGGAGTTAATTTCACTACTGGCATATATTCAATTACTAATGTTGTGGGTACTACAGCATATCTTGATAGAAATGTTGGTACTGTTGGAGCCACTGGCGGAACTGGAACAATGGGAGGAGCATTAGCTAGTTGGGATGGTTTTTCATCACCAACAACCGCTATGGGTAATCATTTTTATGTTTATATCAAAGGTAGTTCAGGTATATTTAACTGGTCTGGTATACCTACCATATCATCTTCAGTCCCTGCTATTATAGGTTATTCAACAGTTAGAGGTGATTTTGGGAAACCTATTATTAAATTATCTGCCAGTTCTACAGCCTTTAGTTCAAATGCATATATTTATCTTTCAAATGTCTCAATAGATGGTCAAAATAACACTGGTACTGTTGGTGTTACAAATGCAAATTATGGAATTTACAATTATGTTGTTAATTGTGATTTTAAGAATATGGTTAGTCCGATAGTATTTAATTCAGGAAGCGAAATACAAAACTGCACATTCGATACATGTAGTAGCATGAGCACAGCAATAACAACAATAGCAAATTGTGTAATAAAAAATTGTACTGGATCTTTTAATTTTTTAACTTCTGCTTTAAATAATTTATTCATAAATCATTCTGGAAATTGTTTTTATTCTGGTGGAACACCTGTTTTAATAAAAAATAATACATTTTATAACATAACCGGAACCCCTATAAGAATGTATTTTAATTATGCAGCAAATAATTTATATCGATATATTATAGAAAATAATTTATTTAGTAATATTTCAGGATATGCTATAGATGCAGCTGGTGCTGGCTCTAATACCATGAATGTGTTTCAAAATAATGCTTATTTTGCTTGCACTAGCGGATTTCATAACAATACTACTAATGTATATGATTTCAATTATGCTCCATTCACTAACAGAAACAATATCGCCTTATCTGTTTCACCATTTATTTCTGCTGCTAATTTAGATCTTAGATTAAATAATGATATCAATGGTGGAAAACTATGTCAAGGAGCTGGACAATTACAAACTATTCCTCTCACTGCAACAGTATCTTCGACAGACATAGGTGCTGTTCAATTAAGCTCAAACCCTATAGATAGAAATTTAGCTCCTACAAGTAAAAGTCTAACAATTAAACAAGGCACAACTTCGTATACAGAATTCTTAAATTTAATTGGGACTGGATATACAATCGGCAGTATTAGAGCTTATTACACAAGAGTAGGATCTTCGCCAGTAGAAATTTCATTAACTTCTCAAACTGTTAATGGAGCATGGACATCCGGTGGTTTTGTAGAAATAGATATTAACTCAATGCCAGGTATTTATAGATTTGATGTACCTAATGCAGTATTTAGCTCTGGATCTTCATCAGCAATATTGCAAATATCAAATTTAAATACCGGAGATAAAGCAATTATTATTTATAAATTCCAAGACCCACAAAACATAGATTTAACTCAAACATTTTCAGCTTCAAATGTTGCTCAAACTGTAGGAGATGCGTTAAATGCTGCTAGATCTTCAGGTTTTGGTAGATGGACTTTAAACGATAGAACATTAAGTTTATATAGTGCAGATAATACCACTATTGTTAAAACATTCACTTTAAATTCTTCCACATTCCCAACAGAGAGAAGTTAATGAGTAAATTCTTATACCAGATACAGTCAGGATTAAACCATCAGCATACTTTTGGTTTAATTGATTATTGGTTTCAGACTATTACTGGATCTGGATATACACAAACATCTCAAATTCAAATTGAAGCTACAGGAAATATTACAAAAATTGGTGTTTTATTTAGTGCTAGAACTGGTACTCCCGGTATATTTAGAATTAGCTTGGAAGATCCTGCAACCCCTGGAGTATATTTAAATTCTGGCACAGCCTATGTAGATTATAATTCAGCCACTGGAACTGTAAATACATTTGCTGAATTGACTATTCCATCATGTCCAGTAGTTTTAGGACAATATATTAATGTTGTCACTCAAACATATTCTGGAACATTTGATGCTAATAATAAAACAAATCATCTCTATGCATTAACGGTTGGTGGATATCATTTTCCAAATGGTGGGCAATGGTTTCGTACTCCAACCTTCTATTATGTGATCAATGGAAAATATTATGGATATCCTCATTATTCCGAAACATCCACATCAGTTTCAGGAACACAAGAAGCTGGGATAAAAATTACAATCCCAAAAGGCGCTGGAACTACACATTTATTACAAGATATCGTATCTAAATTGAATGGTAATTCCCCTTTGACTATTCTTATTTATGCTTCAAATGGAACAACTTTACTTCATCAATCTACAGTTATATTTAATAGTAATTCATGGAGAGCAAATAAATTTCCATTATCCAGTGAATTTTATATGAAAGCTGGAGAAACATATTATATTGTCTTTAAAGCTGCTTCTGGTGGTTCATTAAATTTTGCAGTAGTTGATGGTTATAATGAACAATCTTGGGAATCTCAAACTCAAGAATATATGATTTATGTTAATAGAGCTTCGAATAGTGTTGCTTTTACTGAAACTGCTGGTAGAAGAATGTCAGCTCAATTAAGATTTAAAGATTTAGCTTCATTAGATTATTACAACCCTACATCTACATATAACAAAGCAATAAACATTAAAGCTGGCACAATATCTTATTCTGAATATGTGCAATTAAACGCCACTGGAATATCTTTTAACACCCCAGGAATTACAGCTTCATA
>Ga0208923_1000016_pt1 | contig 60474 bp, 81 predicted proteins | sample ColrivemetaGS575_FD_187620 | JGI IMG/M metagenome (GOLD analysis project Ga0208923, IMG submission 187620) | Estuarine microbial communities from the Columbia River estuary - Freshwater metaG S.575 (SPAdes) (version 2) | ecosystem: Environmental > Aquatic > Marine > Intertidal zone > Estuary ...
TATGGGTCGCAGCGCGCCCTTGGCGATGTGGAAATCCGAGTCGAACGACTTCCAGACCGGCTGCCCGGACAGGCTCTTGCCGAACTTGGCGTGGATGTAAATATCTATGTATTCCTCGGATTTCCCAGTTGCGAGCGTTTCATAGTACCCTGAAGGAAGCAGGTGTAGCCAGTCTGCCTCTGGGGAGGTGCCGGATGGCTGTATGGTCACGTGTGTGTTCGGCGGAGGATTCGTCAGCAACCCCTCGAAGTACGTGTCCATGTCGGGTGGGTTAGAGGCTCCCCACAGGCGAGAATTCGGCGTGCCATCGTCCATTACGCACCCCATACGGGGATTACCCTTGGCGTCGTTACCCCATTCCGGCCTGTGGGGCACCATCATGCCGTCTGGGTATCGCCCAAGCCGGGCCTGCAGTGCCTCGAAGATGTCTTTGTTGAGTTCGCGGAACTCGTCGATGATGGCAAAACTCGCTTGGAGGGACAGCAGCCGCCGTACGTCTTGGGCGTCGTCCAGCCCCCGGAACAGCACGTCACACCGGATGTCTCCTACCGAGAGTTCAAACCGCATTTCGGATTTGAAATACGTCCCCGCCTCGCCGTCCGGGAACCACTTCAGGAAGTCCGGTATGGACGTGTCTCTTAATTGTTCACGGCTCTGCCTCACCCATATCGCACGCGATCTACGGAACCCGTCCTTGGATTTCGCCATACGCCCAGCGTGGTACAGTATTTTCACCACCGAAGCAGTCGTCTTAGTTGATCCCACAGGGCCGCAAACTAACGAAATAAACTGTTCCGATGTGAAAAAGGCTTCGGTGCTGGGGACCGGGGTGAACGTCAAAGACATCAGCGTTTCCTTGGTTGTATGAGGGCGGCTTCAACGGTATCGCCACGGCGTATGCGCGCCCGCACCGTTGTGTACGACATCTGGCTGTACTTGGTCACGAGGTCGCGCAGCATCGAAGTTTCTCCGAACGCTGTGTACAGATGCTGCGACGGGTGTGTCCCATTGCGCTTGTGCGTAGCGGCGGCCTTGGTCCCGCTTATCTGTTTGGTCTCGGGGGGTTTCGTCACAGCATCCTCAACCGGCCATCCGCGCTGAACGCGTAGGCACGCTACACGCTCTCCGATAACCCCGAAGCGCCGGGCCAGCCCCCGGATAGAGTCGGTAAACCCGTTGACAGTGTGGACGCGATGGCGGGCCTGTTTCTTAGCATTTACTTCTTCCGACCACCGCATACCGAGCATGGACCCGGCGGTAGGGAGTACATTTAATTCCGGCCGCAAAGTGTCCAGCATCAGTTGCTCGAACCGTATTAAGTCCTCGACTTCGCACGCCAGAAGTGCCTCAAACACAAACGCATCTTCCCCATACTTGTTCCACGCGTTCTGTAGTCGGGGGCAGGCGCGCTTTTTGTCCCGTAGGGAGTTACGGTGTACCGCCCATCGTTTGCCCATAGAAACCGCGCTGCCGATATAGAACTTCCCCGTAGGAACACAGGTGATCTTGTATATCCCCGGCTGATAAATGTCCATGCTGCCTCCTTAGTTGCTCTCAGTATACCACGAGAACAGCTATGGCGTACCAAATTCCGCCTCAAAGGCTTCGGCGTTGTGGTGCAGGGCAGTATCCGCGTCGGGTTCAGGAAACATGGTGAGGCGCGGGAGGGTTTCCGAGTCGGGTTTTGGCGCCTTTATCGGCATTATTACCCCCTGAAACTTCGGTTTTTCCTCGTTTTCGAGGGTGATTTGGGTGCTTTTCGGAGCCCCATTTAGGCTGATTGTGATGGAATATCCCGGCCCGGAGGCGATATCAGCAGCAACTTTCGGCGCCAAACGACCCCAATCTACGAGATTTTCGAGGGTTTTTACCCTCATGGCGGCCGGTGTGTCGGTGTCTTTCGCCATACGGTAGATGTCGGCAAGCAAATCCTCGGCCAGCACACGGGCTTTTGCTGAAAAACTGAAGCCATTCTCGGTGAGGTCTGCCTTGAAGTCCTTCAGGTACCTCTGATACTGGGGGTTGCGGGCGATTGCCTCGTACTCCGGCAGCGTCAGGCACTCGTGGGAGAGAAAAACGGACAGAGGCTCGTTGGGGCCGAGGGCGTTCCGGGCTTCGGACAGGGCCAGTTCGCGCAGGTTTTGGTCGGCAGCAATGGATGGGTGCATGAAATCTACTAAGCCTTCTCAGCTTGTGGAATAGCGGGGAATGTAACACGAACGGGGCTGGTGGGGAATACTAAAACACGTGATTGAGTAAGAAGTAAAGTGCCTAAAAGTGAAAAATCCCGGCCAAAATTTTTTGGTACTGTATAAAAACACAGGGAGATGAAAAAATGGGGCGCGGGTTACGGGTAAGGGATAACTACCCGAGGGGGAGGGGGTGCTCTGTACGGGTGGGTGGGGGTACTGCTCTACTATCATCTCCTTCACGCTCATCTAGCCACCCGGCCACGGCGCAGCGCGGGGCAACTACTATCACTGTGGCGGGCTTCGGTATGCGAGTGGCCGAGCGAAGGCGTGCGCGACTACTATCACCTTAATCCCGCGGGATTAGAAAATCGGCTTGCCTTTTCTTGCCAGTATGTTAATATTCAGATGTCGGTTAATTCTGACTGACACAACCCTTGATTATTTTTTAGGACTTTCACCATGGCCAAAGCCACCACCACCACCACCGCTCCCGCTATCCTCGCGACTCCTGCCGTCGTCACCCTCATCAATGCAGCGGGCAAAGCAGCGGGCACGATGTACAGTAAAACCCTCGAGGCGGCCAAACTGGCATCCGCCGAGCTTGACGGCAAAAAACCCATGGCGGCACGGATCGCCGAGGTCGTCACAAGGTACGCCGATACCTTTAAGGCATTAAAAACCAATGCCCACAACGTGCGCAGTATTTTTGTTGACGCACTAACCCTTCACGCATGTAGTGGTGACCAAGTGACCATCGTAAGCGCCAACAAGGCGCAGCAGACGCTATCCGCCGCCAAGGCGGTCCAGACGCTGGCCAAAAATCCTATGAGGAAGGCGGCCCAGCAGGTCCGAGAGCTTCACGACATGGGTAGGAAAACCAAGCCAAAGGAGGCCGCACCAACAAAGCCCGCGATTGATACCGTCGGACTACAGCGGGAGACGCTGGCCGAAGTTGCGGACCATATGTCAAATCCGGATTTTGTGGCTAAGTTGATAGCCTTGATGGATATAGCGGGTTACGTCTTGCAGGCTAAAGCGAAGCTCGCGAATAAGGTCAAGGGCGCGCCCGTCGCGCCCGTGAAAATGGCGGACCTTCCAGTGCACAGGGTTTCCGGTTCTGTGAACCAACCCGCACCACTGTAACCCCCAAGGGCTTGCGCCCTTGCAAAACCCGGCCATGGCCGGGTTTTTTCGCCCACGATTTAACTACTGTCATGCAAGCGGGGACACACTACTGTCATGGGGCTGGGCGGGCGCGTGTGGCTAATCCCACGGGATTAGGTACGGTAGTTGGGGCATACACAGAGAAGAGCCCAGAGAAATCTAAGAATTAACTAATTAGCGTCCACAAAAATTCGTAGCGTGGCGGAGCCCCTGTTTATGCGGGTTTCGACGACTAATTCGGTTCTGTCTTGGGAATCCCTATCGGCACAGAGTGCAGTAGATATTTGAATGTGTAAGTGCTTGATTTCATTGGGATTTCTACCGTCCGGCACATGGAGTAGTTTTATATAGTTTTTATTTCATTTAATCATCATTTCTAAAGAGTCGTGTGGCAAAACATTTTCCCCTGACCCCCACCAAATTGCGATCCCCAAATATTCCTTCCGCGGTGACTCTCTTGGGCGGATTTCCAATCTAATTAACTACCGCTTCGTAACTACATGATTCCAAAGAATAAAGTCGTAGATGGCCCAATAATATTATTAACTAAGGTGTATAATTTCCCCACCTAAACCCAACTAAGGAACCCCGATGACCAAATTTATCAATGACCTGCCTGAGTTAGAAGCCACGTATCTGCACGAGCAACTCAAGTACGACCCCGAGACTGGCGCGCTGGTGTGGATCGTCAAACGCCAAGGGGTCTCCCATGGGACTGTTGCTGGACTGCGCCGGTACGAAGGTGACTCCATTCACATCGGCCTTCGCAAATTCCAGTACCCTGCCGAGCTACTCGTGTGGGTGATGCGCAGGGGTTCATGGCCTTCGCACATCCCGTACCACATGGACCAGAACCGAAGTAATAATCTAATTGCGAATCTGGCACTGCCCGTGGGCGCGCACCAGATAAAACCCCCACGCCAAAGGCGCATGCAGGTCGTGCTGGCACGGCTAGACGCAACCCCTGTCCCCGACACCTTTGCCGACGCCCTTGCGCCCACCCTCAGCCTCGACCTTGCGCGGTTAGGCACGGCAGCCCCTGCCGACGCCTTTGCCCCGGACACCAAGCGGAACAATCGGGGGCGCAAGCATGCACTGGTATCCCTACGACTACCCGCCAAGGCGCCCGAACCCACGGCACTGGAAGCCCTGAAGGCCCTGCTAATAAAGGCGCGCGTGGAATTGGCCCACGAGCAGGACAACCCGCCAGACATGAGCCCAGCACCGGAGAACATTGCGGGGCGCACTGCCGTGATCGAGTACACCCGCAGGCTGGATAGCTTGGAAACCCGCATCCGCGAGATGGACCGCAAGGTGCGCACCATGGAGGAGCAGGACGCCCAGAATCCGATGGTCCAAGACCCCGCCGCGCAGCAGCCCATCAAAGGGTTGTCCACATTGCAGGGCCTGTTCGCCAAAGCCCTTGGAGGCACGCCCCATAAAATCACGTGAACCACTACCTATTGACAAGGGCCCCATAACCTGATACAATGTACCCAGTGAGTAAGAAAGCGGCCATCGTTTTCCTATTCACTGCCCCTTAATCCCACGGGATTAGGTTCTTTGTTACTTTTACTTAATCAGGAGATTTACTATGTCCCACGACAGCAGCAGCTACGTATTCAACACCCTGCGCAGTGAGATCGCACGCCTCAACGACCAACTGGACCTGCTCCGGGAGGACAACGCGGCGCTCACTGCTGCGGTGCAAGACGACGACACCATCGACCGCTACTCAACCTACGAACTCATGGCCGCGCTGCACGGCGCGGTGCTGCACTCCAACGGGCTCGACTTCTGCGAGCGTGACACCATGCTGGAACTGGCCGCCATGCTGCGCATGGAAGCTGTGCGGCGCGGCAACACCCCCGCGCTCTAATCCCACGGGATTACGGTATTCTCATTTACTTAACTACTTAGGATTTCACATGCCTCTCTTCAACTCATTTCGCAAGGGTCTCCAGCTCTTTGTGATCTACACCCGCGACGGGCACCCCGTCGGCATGCTGTGGGCTGGTTCTTCGGAGGCGGCCAAGGGCCGCGCGGACCGGCTCGGCGGCGCAGGTTCCACAGTGGAAAGGGCATAACGCCATGATCGCACGCACCATACCAATGTCCCGTAATCCCGCGGGATTAGCATTCACCGAGACCAAGCTGCTGCTGCCTGCGCATTGGGCATGCGCATTGATCAACGGGGATACAACGGGCTTCGACAGCACCCCCAGTGACGACCACGAGATCAGCATTATTTGTGAGGTTCAGCGGCTCTTCGGTTCCTGCGTTGCCGCCTCCGATTACCCCGAGTTCGCATGGACTCACGACGCGACAGCCGACGGCATACTGGCCGCTGACTGCCTGACATTCACATTCATCAGCAACTCGTAAGGAAATAATCATGGCCAAATCAAATTCACAAGTAGCACAGGCGTTCGTCACGGGCGGCAAGGTCTGCAAGGGCAGCAACACGGAGTACGACCGCATGGAGTTCCTGGCCAGTCGGCAGGTGCGTACATTCACATCGTATTCCACGGTGGTGGCGGTGATCACCGAGGGCACGCTGTGGTGGAAGGACTTCCCGTCTAACTCCACACGGCGGCAACTCAGCTACGTACACTCCGCATGGCAGACCGCGAACGCGGGCACGAAGGCACTGAGCATCTGCGCGGCGCATCCGCTGGAGGGAGCATCGGACAACAACGTAAAAAATTACGTGTCGCAGGCTGAGGACACACTGCAGAACCTACTGAAGCCACGCATCCGCGCATCCACAAAGGTGGTACTGTGGGACAAGTTCCTGCACTGGGTGGACCGCACCGAGCTACTGCTGACCATGCCCTGCTACTCCTCATCGCCAAGCACAACTGTCATGAAACGCATGGACACCCTGCGCCGCATCCGCGACTCAAACGCCTCTAATCCCGTGGGATTAGACACCATCATCACCAACGTACGTGCGATACACGCACTGGAAGGAAAGTAACATGGAAATCTCAATTCTTGACATCATCCTGATCATCTGGGCCGTAGTCGCCTCGGCCATTGCCCACCACCAGTACAGCCAGTACATCGAAACGGCACGGCTCATGTATCGCCTGCTTGACGACGAAGCTCTGCGGGAGCAGTTGGTAAAGGCCCACGTCAAATCACAATTACGTGCTATTCGGAGGGAGGAGAAATGAAAATCAAAGTAGCAACAGCAGTCGGCTCTGTGCTGGACTGGATGGTGGCCACAGCGCAGAAACTTCAAATAATCCAAGTAAAAAACGGGTTTACGTATGTTCCAAAGTACCCGACTATTGGAGGTCAGCGATTTACACCTACTACAGACCCGGCGCAAGCCTACCCGATCATTGAGCGGGAGGGGATCACTGTTGCCCCATTCTATGGGAATTGGACCGCTGCCCGAAATGTCGGTGAGCTTATATCCGATCAGGATGGTGACCGACTGATCGTGGTCATGTGGGAGTCAGAACCCCACAGCTTCGGACCCACCCCGCTGATCGCAGCCATGCGCTGCTACGTGGTGTCCAAGTTGGGCGAGGAAGTCGAGGTGCCTGATGAACTCGTCTAAAACTCCGTCCAAAAAAATCGTCGAGGACTTCAAAATGCTACGGCAAAACCGGAACGAGGTCAACAGACTGGTGATAAACATAATGTCACACCCCGATGCCACACAGGAGGAGATACTGCAAGCACGGGGTAGCTGCCTGCGTATCAACACACGATACAAAGAGACTCGGGCCGACCTTCGGGAGATTTACCCAGACCAAAGCTACTGGCGCATTCACCCATGGAACGAACGGGAGGGGAAATGATCTACGAAACTGATACCCGCGAGGCGCCATGCGGTACGCGATACCGTGTGGACTGGGAGTACGACAACGACTACGGTATGCCGGAGAAGGAGTCTGATGGGCACGGCGTGGTGGTGGAACTGCTCTACGACCCCGAAGAATTCGGGGATGACCGCACAACCTCGGACGGGGATGACATGGAAGAGGCCATCCGGCACAAGATGATGCGGCGCTTGTCGCAGTATGCGCACTACCGAAAGAGGTGTGTGAAGTATTACGACGTGTGGGCAACACGGGCCAAGGCCAAAGAGGAAGGCTGGGGGGTTGCTAATCCCACGGGATTAAGCCCTGACGAGATCATCGACGCGGCCATTGAGGCGGACTTCGAGTACCTGCATGGCTGGTACAACGACCACTGGCACTGGTGCAGCATCACGGTGACCCTGCTGGCCGAGGACGAGGATGGCAACGACGAGGACACCGAGTGGGATAGCTCCTTGGGCGGGGTGTGCTCGGACGATGACAAGCACCACGAAGAGGTGATCACGGAGATGCTGGCGGATGTGTTGGGCCACAAAGCGGAAGCAACAACTGTCATAACCACCACCGCTTGACAAGCTCCCCGGCTTGTGGCATACTTGTATCTCAGGTGGTAAATCACCTGTATTTTTTATTATTAACTTGTTACCTAATCCCACGGGATTAAGAAAGAATCCAAATGAAATCTATCGTGGTTTTAACAAACGGCTGGGTATTCTGCGGGGTTTACGTCCCAGAAACGGATACCGCATTCGGGCGCATCGACAGTGCATCCTGCATACGATGTTGGGGAACAACAGCCGGGCTGGGGCAACTCGCCCTCGAAGGGCCAACGGCTAGTACCCAACTTGACCCATGCGGTACGGTCCTGCTCGCCCAACCCACCGCGGTCCTGTTCGTGATCCCTGCTCCGGGGATGTAGTGTGGCAGGAATAAACGGCGACGGCAACGGCGACGGCAACGGCAACGGCAACGGCAACGGCTACGGCAACGGCTACGGCTACGGCAACGGCAACGGCAACGGCAACGGCAACGGCTACGGCAACGGCAAGGCGCAACCATTTCTAGTGTCGGAGTACACGGAAAGTAGTTTAGCTTCTGCCGTAGTAGTCTCACAACTCATTACACAACCCCATGTGATTAAGAAAGTATTTATATGTCCATCAAAAACAATTCGCTGATCGTGTCGCTTACCGTGCGTAAGCCTCAGTTGTCGGCTAAAGACGACAAGGCCACCCAAGATGCCGAAATTGCAAACAACGCACAAGGTGCGGGAAAGTACACCAAGGACTTGTACCCCAAGAGCCTGATTGCCCCCATCATTGCCGTCGAGTCGGCGGCCCGGGCGTACATCGAGCGCAACACGTACCCATGGGGGCGCAGCCGTGGTTCTGACCTCCTGCCCATGACCAAGTTCATGGACTTCACGCTGCGTGTCGGCGAGTTCGAGATTCAATTCTCGCAGGCGGTGACGGTGTTCCTGAACAACTGGGCCAACGTGATGCTGGAGGCGCAGCGCCGCCAAGGCGCTCTGTTCGACGCCAATGCGTACCCAGATGTGAGCGACCTCAAGGCGCAGTTCGCCTTCGAGATCAGTTACCTGCCAGTAACGGACATGAGCGACTTCCGTGTGGCGGCCAGTGAGGCAGAGACCGACATCCTCAAGGCTGCCGTCGAGCGTGATGTGCTGCGTGCCCAAGAGGCACTGGTCGAGGCGCCGCTGCAACGTCTGCGTGATGCCGTCGAGAAGCTGGCCACAGTGACTGGCGCGAGCCGCACCAAGGTCAACAAGAAGACCGGCGAGACCGAGATGGTGGCCCCCATATTCCGGGACACCCTCATCGAGAACCTGCTGCACGAGGTGGCCATGATCAGCGAGTTCGCTGACCTGCTGCCCGACAACGTCAAGGCTGTGGCTGCGCAGGCCAAAGACATTGCACCGCACCCTGACGCGCTGCGTGTGGACCCGGACCTTCGCACCAAGACGCACGCCGCGTCCAAGGCGCTGCTGGCCGCTATTGGGGAGATGATGTAATGGCTACCAAAACGCAAGACAAGCCCCTCATCGACCCGGACGACCCCATGGTTGTTGTGAGCAACAACGGGTATGCGTCCCTGATGCTGCCCATGAGCAAGGCCAAGGAATTGGTGTCGCTCATGATGTTTGCGGAGAAGGTCGAATGGGACTACACTCCAAAGGCTTGGAAGCCCTCGGGCTATGACAACAACTGCGAGATCAAGCAGGTGTCGCTGGCGCAGTACGTTGCGCTCCAGATGGCGAAGGCTGAGAGGCAAACCTAATCCCATGGGATTAACCGGCACCGCAGCGGTACTGCGGGACAGACTCTTTTTTATTTTTACTCTTTGATTGGATTCATCATGAGAATTGGACACATCACACCCCTCATCGCCAAGCGTTACACCAACGAGGCAACCCGTCGTCGCGCCATGTTCATCGTCGGCAAGTCGGGCATCGGCAAGAGCGAGTGCGTGTATCAGGCCAGCGAGTTGCTGGGCCAGCACATCGAAGGTTGGAAGGGCGTCGTGGACCTGCGCTTGTCGCAGATGGAACCCACTGACCTCAAGGGTATCCCCGTGCCCAACATGGAGACACAACAGACTATCATGTTCCGGCCAGACACGATCCCCCAGACCGGCTCGGGCATTTTGTTCCTTGACGAGATCACGTCTGCTCCCCCCAGCATTCAGGCCGCTGCCTACGAGATGGTGCTGACACCTGACCACTACGGTATCCCAAAGGGCTGGATGGTTGTGTCCGCTGGCAATTTGCAAAGCGACCGTGGCGTCACGTTCCAGATGGCAGGCCCGCTGCTCAACAGGTTCAACAAGATCGAAGCCGTGACCACACTGGACGACTTCATTGACCATGCGGTTACCCGCGACATTGCCCCAGAGGTGACGTCGTTCCTCAAGGCGCGCGCTGACTACCTGCACAAGTTCGAGGGCACTGGCGCAATTGACTCGTTCCCAAGCCCACGTTCGTGGTTCGCTGTGTCTGACTCACTGGCGCTGGAATTGCGCCCCGCTGACCGTGTGGAGTCATTCAAGGGCGACGTGGGCCATGAGGCAGCCGTTGCGTTCGAGGCTCACCTACGTGTCTGGGAGTCCATGCCCAGCTTGGACGCCATCTTGGCCGGCAAGGACATCGACGTGCCCGAGAAGCTGGACGTGCGGTACTGCATCGCCATGGGCTTGGCTGCCCGTGTGAACGAGGACAACTTCGACGGTGCGTGGAATTTCATCCAGAAAATGCCCAAAGACATCCAGACCTTGACCGTCAAGCTGGCGTACCGCCGCTGCAAAGCGCTTGTGAATTCCCCATCGTTCACCCAGTGGGCGGCTAAGAACGCGGATGCCTTCAAACGTGGCTAATCCCATGGGATTAGAGTGGCATGCTACGGCCACTCACAAGGCATACGCAATGTGCCGAGTGCTGCACAAAGCCGTAGCCCCGGGGTACTACAGCGCTTGGCAGAAACGGCAGCCGGAGAAGAACAACTGGGTTGTCTTCGGCCGCGTTGAGCCAGATCGCACTGGCAGACTGGTGGCCTCGGCCACCTCATTCGACCACGTCAAGTACGTGGATAGCATGAAAGAAGGACGACTACACGTGGAGGCAATATGGGCATTGGAACAATCGTCTGCGGGAGGAACGTAACCCTTCCTCAGGACCCCAAATCAAAGGCGGCGATAGATGGTTGGTACAAACCATTCAGGTATTCTGAGGAGTATGTATACTATGTTCGTGGCGTGCGGATGGGAGAAATTTACATCCTGCCCGACGGAATATGGCAGGCACGTATTTACCCGCACCTCGGTAAGGCGTACGATACGCAGAACGAAGCGATGCTGTTTTTGGAAGCTATCGCAGCCCTCGGGGTTTAGCTTTTTTACTGGAGATTTACTATGAGTTTCGAGCAACGTATTGACCTTGCTGCAAGCAAGTTGGGTTTGCGGGAGCCGTTCATTGCGGCCGTGGTTGCGACCATGCCCCGCGTCATCGTGCGGGACAACGCAGAGTTCACTGCGGGCACCAACGGCACGTGGATTAAGTTCGGCGAGGAGTGGGGCAAGCAGTGGAACGACGAGCAACTGTTCGGGCTGTATATGCACGAGTCACTGCACGTCATCCTCATGCACATGTGGCGCCGTGGTGACCTAGACGCTGGCCTGTGGAATCAAGCGACTGACGCCGTCATCAACCGCATGATCAAGAACAAGGGCTACCAGCTACCTGCCGGCGGTGTCGAGATTCCATGGGTCAAGGAAGACATGGACACGGATGATGTGTACAAGCGCCTCAAGGACGAAGCCGACAAGCAGCCCAAGGGCGGCGAGGGTCAGGGCCAAGGCAACGGCGGCTGGGACGACAAGGGTGATCTGGAGGATGCCCCAGACGAGGCGACCAAGGCGGACGTGGAGGCCCGCATCATTACCTCCGCGAAGATGGCCCGTGAGTGCGGCGATGGCTCTGCGCTGATCGACCGTATCATCGGCGAGGTGGGCAAGGCTTCGGTGCGCTGGCAGGACGAGATGCGCGCTGTGATGATGATGACGGCCCGCAACGACTTCAGCTATTCGCGGTTCTCGCGCCGATACATCGGGCGTGGTATGTACTTCCCCACGCTTCGCAGCGAGGAGATGGGTGGGCTGGCCATTGGCTTCGACGTGTCGGGCTCTGTGTCGCAGCAGATGGCTGACCAACTGTGCGCAGAGATTCAGGGCATCGTGGACGATACCAACCCCGAGTGGGTCGAGGTGGTGTACTGCGCGGACAGCATCACTGGTGTGCAGCGTTTCATGCGGGGTGACCCGCTGGCGCTTAAGGTTGTGGGCACAGGCGGTACCCGGTTCAAGCCCGTGTTCGACCACTTCCAGCGTGTTGCTGAGACCGACCGTGTGGCGGCGTTTATTTACCTGACGGACATGGAGGGCAACCTCGATGAGTGCGTCGAGCCCGAGTGGCCTGTCATCTGGGGCAACGTAGGTACCCGCGACCATGCCGCGCCGTTCGGCAAAGCTGTGAAGGTGCGACTATGAGCCTGTCCGAATCGTTGTATATTTCATGGCAGCGATTTTGTGCCATCGAGCTTGGGCGCCCACTGGACATGAACTCCATTGAGCCCGGCTTGGTGTCGCACGTTGTGCCCGATGGGCAGCCACCCTTCCGCTGTGCGGATGGAACCGTGCGCAAACTTTCTATGGCTTACGAACTTGAGGACTTACACAATGAATTTCCAAACTGAAGTATTGAACAAACTGACCCGCCTTGAGAGCAAGGTGGTGCGAGGCTTCGAGGAGCTTGGTGCCGACACCGACGTGGACCCGAACTGGTTGAGTGTCGATGAGGCAGCACGTGTCATCTACGTGTCCACACTCGGGCGCTCGTTCAAGATCATGCACAGCGTGGCAATACAAAAAGGCGCCAAGCAATTTGGCAAAGAATACGACATCGTCCACAAAGGCGATGTCGTTGGAACCGTAACCCTGTAACTAATCCCGTGGGATTAAGGAAAAACAAATGAAACTCACAAACTACACCCGCGACGCATTCATCACCTCCGTCATGGACGACGTGCCAAAGATCGACTACCACGAGGCATACCGTGCGGCGTTCTTGGAGGCGTACATTCCGACCTTGCCGAAGGTTGTGCAAGACATGTGGGCATCAAACGCAACACGCCCGTACCTAGCTCTGACTTCGGCGCGCGGATGCGGTAGCTCGTTCTCTGTACCAACGAACGACCGATACGGTGAAATCCCCACGCCCGCTGCGGCGACTGACAAGTTAGCCGCCCTCGTTGCTGCGCACAATGCACAGAAGCAGGCGCGCGACGCGTTACGCGTCAACCTCAAAGGCGCAGCGTACGGATGCACTACGACCAAGGCGCTGCGCGAGTTGCTGCCCGAGTTCGACCGCTACCTGCCAGCGGAGATAGAGAAGACCTCACGCCAGCTGCCCGTGGTTCAGAACATCATGGCCGACTTCGTGAAAGCGGGCTGGCCTGCCAAGAAGGCGGTGAAGAAATGAAGACCACTATCATCATCGCCCTGTGCGCCCTGCTTGGGGGATGCGCCACCGCAGAAACCATTCAGGTGCTCGACAACATCATCACGTACGTCAACCATGCGCCGAGCAATTAACTACCTACTGCTGTTCATCAACATAGCCCTTCTGTGGCTACTTGCTTACTGGAGATAACATGACACCACTACCAGAGGACGAAGACCTCGACAGCCCGTTCACGTTCGACTACGTGATGGGCTGGGTTTTCAACTTTTTCGCGGCGCTCGGCGCTGTTGCTTTTGCTGCCCTGCTGGGGCTGTACTTCGGCGGGTTTTTTCACTGGCTTTTTGAGCGCGCAAGCGCGGGGGGATAAGGGATGACTACATACACAATTACGCAGACCCAGCTTGACCTGCTCCTTGGCGTACTTGACCGTGCAGGTACGACTGACGATGGCGAATACAAATGGGACACGCTCTCAAAAGCCACCAAGATGTTGCAATCCCTCACCCCGAACGGCGGGGATGCTGAGGCCGCACCAAGCACCAGCCCTGAAGCCATCTACCAATACCAATTGGCAAACGGGAATTGGATTGACCAGACCAAGGAGATGTACGACCATCTTATCAAGCGCGGCGGCTCTACGGTGCGCGCCGTCTATTTGGCCGCACCAAGTACCAGCCTTGACACCTTGACGGCGGAAAATGAAAAACTGCGTGCTGCACTCGCCGAGTACGCCAGAGCGGGCGTGGGGAATAGCACTGATTGGCACATCCAGCTAGGCGCGTACCGCATGGCAACAGCAATCAAAGGAGGTGCGTGATGTCCCGACTACTTTTTGCAGCAGCGCGTGGTGCGCGGATCGAATACCCAAAACCAGATGGGTCTGGGGGGCAAATATGCGTAATGAATGTGCCTACTGATCGCAATGATGACTGCCGCATCCACCCCGATGACGCGCACTTAGCCTACGGGCCGATCAGCACGGCGTTGCGCGAGATGGCGCTACAGAGGGCATGTGTAAATCTGCAAGAGTTCCCGAGATTTTCGATTGAAGCTGCAATGGCTTGCAAACTAGATGGCGACTGGATATGGCGGTGGCAAAAGCAGACACCGTTTGAACGCAGCCTTGCGCTTTTAATTCTGGCCGAAGCACTGGCCGACGAAGGACTCTAAATGATTGATATCGAAATAAACAAAGCCCTCGCGCTGGCTATTGGGTGGGAGCACATTGGCCTTTCCGCTCTCAAGGAAGATGCTGTGTGCGTCCGCGATGTTGACGGATGGTGGCACACCTTCGATTACCGCGACTGGAACGTCATCGGTCCGATTGCGGAGAAGTACAACTGCTTTCCAAAGCATATCAACAGCATGTGGGAGATTGCGCACTACGGAGAAATCTACCGCGCAGACACCCCACAACGCGCCATCGCAATGGCTGTAATTCAAGGAGTAAGGAAGTGACCGAACCAACACCAACACCAGAGCATCTGTACCACATCAATCGCGACGAATTCGTTGGGCGGGTCTACTCAGAAGAACAAATTCTCAACTACGGCGAAGCCGAGTACGAGCGTGCCCTGCTCGACGCAATGAACGCCACCCGTGCGTTCGGCAAGACGGGCGAAGTGATCGCTGTGATTATTGCAGCGCTGAAGGAGAAGAAGGTATGAGCCGCGGTGATGTAATAAGGATGGCGCGTGAGGCCGCAGCAATTCACGGCCACACATTCCGAGACGTACCGCAGCCTGAAACCATCGAGTTTCTTGAGGCATTTCATTCACTGGTAGCCGCCCATGAGCGCGAGGAGTGCGCGAAGGTGGCTGACCGACACAGCACATGTGAAAACGACACGCCAAATGTGCTTGCGGTAGCTATCCGTGCAAGGGGTACACAATGACATCCTACCAAGCCGGGGCCGAGGGTGGCGAGTTCATCTACCCCCACATCGACAAGCGCTGGCCCGAGCCGGGGGCCAAGGTGTCCCTACTCACCAAGGGCGGCATTCACATCACCGGGCCGTGGGACGCATCGTTTTGCGTCGCATGGCTACCATTACCAAAACGCAACAAGGACAAAGAAGATGTCAAGCCATAATGCTCGCACTTGCAAGTGCCCACCGGACTCCCCGTTCCACTGGCAAACCGCGGTAGATTCCCGCTCGTTCACCCCAGTCGAGTTGCGTGCGAGACACAGCGCGGCAGCTAGTGTGACGGTTGATGCCAAGCGGGCCGAGGGACAGGACTACGGCCAGATTGCCGGGCTGTCCAAAAACAGCGAAGCGTACATGGACCGGATGCAGGGAAACTTCGCACCAAAGAGGACTCGCCGTGCCAAGACCAAAGCCGCCTGAGAAATTGTTCGAGCGGTGCGTGCGCCTGACCGATGCGCAGTGGGCAGAGCTACATAGAAGGGGCGGAGTGTCGTGGTTACGTGCAGACCTTGGTGGGTCTCACAGCCTTGAGCAGTGGCGCATGGAGCGTAACCAAGGTATAAAGGATGCGCACAGCCGGGGCGACAAACCCCTTGTGTTGGCGAACCAGTATGGTTTGCATATTTCCCACGTCCATCGAATTTTGAAAGCGCCCTGACCATGGCACATACTGCAGATACCCCCACCTACTCTACGTGGGAACGACAGCCACTTGTGGACGAAACCACACGGCTATACAACTTGCTGGTAGAAAAACAGCACGAGATCGAGTGTTTGAAACTCGACATCAAAACCCGCCGCGAGGCATACCGTAAATTTATTGTGGAGACTAGCAAATGACGAATATCACCGAGACTCTTACTGAGCGCGGCAAACGCTACGGCGCTTTCGTGGGGCACGCGGAAGTAACGCAGCACCTCAAGGCATACTACCGGGAACAACTTGCCCTGCGGGGCAAGGTACTGGCCGCTGACCAGTATGAGGCGATGGACATGATCATGCACAAGGTGGGCCGCATCGTGAACGGTGACCCGGACTACGACGACTCATGGGTGGACATCGCGGGATATGCGCAATTGATCTCCGACCGGCTGCGTGGGGTAGTACGATGAGCGGGCTTTCGACGTACACCAAGCGCAATTGGTTGGCGGACAACACAGCAGCACGGCAAGCACTGGACCAAATGCCGACGGCTTCGGCGCCCCCGGTGGCCTTTGTTGTGCGGAATATCGAAAATGGGCATGTGGTAGTGCACAAGGGGGCGGAGTATTTTTGTGATGACTTTGTAAAAGTCGCGGCGCGTGTCGTGGCGATACTGGCTGCCGACGCTATGGACCAAGCGAACCGCCCGGAGCACGATGAAGTTGCGGATACTCTACGGTACATGATGGCGGCGTTCCCGCCCGCAAGTATGACGGGAGGTATTTGATGCAGACCATATACGTGGATTTTGAGACCTTCTACTCTGCGGACTATTCGCTGTCGAAGATGCAGACCGATGCGTACATCAAGGATTCCCGGTTTGAAGTTATTGGTGTGTCGGTAGGCGTCATGGATGCGAAGCCTGTGTGGTACACGGGCTCTATGCTGGAGATAGCAGGGTGGCTGCGCGGTACCTTCGACTGGGAGAACTCGGCGGTCTGTTGCCACAACACGTTGTTCGACGGCTTCCTCATGTCACACCACTTCGGCATCAAGCCGAAACTGTGGATGGATACGCTGGCGATGGCGCGCATGATCTGGCCATACCTCCCGTCGCACTCGTTGGCCAATATTGCCAAGCACCTCAAGCTGCAGGACAAGGGCACAGAGGTCGCTAATGCCATGGGATTAAGGAAGGCGGACATGAGCCCGCAATTTCTGGCAGCGTACGCCGCGTACTGTGTGGGGGACACAGAGATTTGCCGAGACATTAGCCGCGTGACGCAGCCGCTGGTGCCCGCCATTGAGTTGAAGCAGATCGACATGATTGTGCGGATGTTTACCGAGCCCCAGTTCCGTGGGGACATAGGGCTACTAAAGCAGCAGTATGTGACGGAGGTGGAACGCAAGCGGGAGTTGCTGGAGAAGGCGGAGTTGCAGAAGGACATCATCATGTCCAACGACAAGTTCGCGGAGCACCTGCGCAATCTGGGTGTGGTGCCGCCGACCAAGGTGTCCACCAAGACCGGCAAAGTGGCGTTCGCGTTTGCCAAGACCGACAAAGAATTTCAGGCGCTGCTGGAGGACGAGAACGAGGAGGTAGTGGCTGCGGTGTCCGCGCGGCTTGGTGTGAAGACCACGATTGCCGAGACTCGTGTGTTGCGCATGGTGGAGATGGCCGAGCGCGGCCCCCTGCCGGTGTACCTGAATTTCTGGGGCGCGAAGACGACTGGGCGCCTGTCTGGCGGTAACCAGATGAACTGGCAGAACATGCCCGCGCGCGGCCCGTCGGCGGGTATTCGCAAAGGCATCATCGCAGACGAGGGATATAAAATTCTCGTGGGGGATTCGTCCAACATCGAGTTGCGTGTGGCCATGGCGGCGGCGGGACAGGACGACGTGGTGCACAAGTTGGCCAATGGTATCGACCTGTACTGTGACTTCGCATCGAAGCTGTTCGGGCGGGTGGTGACGAAGGCCGACAAGAAGGAGCGCATGTTGGGCAAGATCGCTATGCTTTCGCTGCAGTACGGTGCGGGCTGGGTGAAGTTTAAGGAGATGGTGCGCATCCAGTCGGGGGACATACTTCCAGACGACACCGCGCGGCGCATTGTGGACCTGTACCGGGCTGTGCACGGCAATGTGATGGACTTGCATCGGTACTGCAACGATGTGATCCTGCCCGACATAGCACAGGGGTGCTCACTGCTGCCGGTGGACCGCCATGCGTGGGCCATCACGTCGAACGAGGGATATGGGACCGCGGCGCAGCCCGGAGTGAAGTACCACAACCTGCGACAAGAGTTGATGATGCGTGACGGCCGACAGGAGATGACATGGGTTTACACCATGGGCCGGGAGAAGGTGAAAATTTATGGGGGCAAGGTCGTTGAAAATCTTTGTCAATACCTTGCAGGACGCATCGTGATGTGGCAAACTGCACGCTTCAATCAGCGGTATCCGGTAGCTCTATCGGTGCACGACGAAGTAGTGTGTGTAGTGCGAGATGATCAGTTGATGGAGGCGCAAGCCTATTTGGAGGAATGCCTTTCTTTGGCGCCTCCATGGTGTCGAGGGACTATACCCTTGGCATGCGAGACAGACTTTGGGCAGAGCTACGGCGACGCCAAGTAGTAACTTTCTTTACTGGAGAATTTATGGGTGAATTCGTAGTATCTACGTGGGCGCAGCTTGCGGCCGCACTTCTGGCTGCGGCGTGCAGTACCTATGACGAGGCCCGACGCAATCCGTTCGTGGTCAAGTTCAGCACCTGCACATACACGTTCAAACACGGGCTGCACGAAGCCCGTGCGAACAGCATGGCGCGTGAAATTCGGAGGACACACCGTGGCCGTGGGTGACACTGTAGCGAGTGGAAGGACAATAACTGTGTCGGAGCTAAACCGGATTGGAATACGCACGCAGGTTCGCCGCAGCAGCCTAGGAGAGGGGTTAGTCGTGAGTCTGTCTGTGCGGACAGGGCCGCAGTCACGCATTGTGCTGCACATACCGCGACCTGACCCTTCCGAATGGGGCACCCAATTTGCGTCGAAGTACATGCAGCGTGCTGTACTTGAGTCGCTGATTTCTCAGCTTACTGATCAACTAGCCGTTGAGGCTTTGGAGGGACGATGACTAATAAACTCATGGCACTATCATATAGCCGCCTGTCTACGTACGAATCTTGCCCGCGCAAGTTCGAGTATCTGTACGTGCTGAAGTCCATCAAGGACAGCGGAAGTACAGCGACAGAGTACGGGACCCGGGTACACGGCGCGCTGGAGAATTACGGCAAGGCTTTGGTCGAGCAGGACATCCCTGTGCTGGAAGGCATTTTGGAACTGGAGAGCGAAGCGAAGGCTTGGTTCCCCATGGTCAAGAAGATTTGTGACCGCCCGGGCGAGAAGCTGTTCGAGCACCAGATGGCCATTCGCCGGGACAAAACACCCTGCGGCTGGTTCGACTCCGAGGTGTGGCTGCGCTCCATCGCTGACGTGCTGGTCATTGACGGCAAGAAGGCGTACTGCATCGACTGGAAGACCGGCAAAAAGAAGGACAACCCCACGCAGATGCAACTGTTTGCGGCGATGGTATTTCTGCACTACCCAGAGGTCGAGGAAGTGGCGACTAGTTTCGTGTGGCTGGTTGCAAACGACATGACCAATGTGGTGTATCAGCGCCGGTATGCAGACAGCCTGTGGGTGGCCATCGAGCCACGACTGGTGGCGGTGCAGGAAGCTGTGGACCTCGGCGTATTCACGGCCAAGCCCTCGGGCCTGTGCCCATGGTGCCCAGCACAAGACATCTGCGGTGACGCAAAGAAGGGAAAACGGAAATGAAAAACGAAAAAGATGTGAAGGCCGCCGTCAAGAAATCGCTGGGTAACCCGGTCAATTTTTTGTGGTACTACATGCCCGCAGCCAATGGCTTCGGCACTCCGGGTATCCCTGACTTCATGGGGACGTGCTACGGGTTTACGTTCGCCATCGAGACCAAGTTCGGTGCCGGTAAGCGTACAGCGTGGCAGGAGAAGCAGGCCGCAGCTATTGAGGCGGCGGGCGGGAAGTATTGGCTCATCAACGAGAAGAACGTGGCGGACTTCCTGTTGGAGTTCAGCGTCTGGGCGTGTGAGTGCGCGGCTCGCAACGGGGTTATGTAATGCTCGTAGTTCCCTCATCCCGCAAACTTGTCATCGACTCACCTAGCTACGCACAAGTGGCGTCGGTGATTCCCCACGCGAAGGCATTTACCCATGGCGGACAGAATTTACTTGCGCTGCATCATGGTGTCGAAGAGTCACTGGTGCTTAAAAACTTTGGCTTTAGTGTGCCTGCGCCTATCTTGTCCTACTACTCGTGGCCTGCACGCTTTGCGGCTATGGAGCATCAAAAGGACACGGCAGCGTTTTTGACAATGAACAAGCGGGCACTGGTGCTGAATGCCCCGGGCACTGGCAAGACCTTGTCGTCCATCTGGGCGGCTGATTTCTTGCTGGACGAAGGGGTTATCAAACGCATACTGATCGTGGCGCCACTGTCTACCCTGACTGTGGTGTGGGGCCGAGAGTTGTACCACCACTTACCCCACAGGGCTTTCAAGGTAGTCACAGGGGACCGGAAGAAGCGGGAAGAGTTGCTGGCCACACCCGGCTGCCAATACTTCATCATCAACCACGATGGCTTCACGAACATGCAGGACGTGCTGACCAACTTCGACCTCGTAATTTACGATGAGGCCACCGCCCTCAAGTCTCCGAGTTCACAACGCTACAAGATGTTTGCGAAGTGGATGTCGAAGTATGACCCATGGTTGTGGATGCTGACGGGCACACCCATCTCGCAGAGCCCTGCAGACGCATGGACCCTTGCGCGACTGGTGAATTCCCCCACGTGCCCGAAGAGTTACACCACGTTCAAGGACATGGTGATGCAGAAAATTACGACGTTCAAGTGGGCCGCGCGGCCGGACGCCCTGACGACATGCAAGAAGATTTTGCAGCCGTCGATTCGATTTTCGCTGGACGAGTGCAAGGACTTGCCAGACACTAATTTTGTGGGGCGCAAGACCACGCTGACGGCGCAACAGAAGCGGGCGTTCAAGGAAATGCAGGAGAAGGCGGTGACATTTTTCTCCGGCGCGGAGGTGGCGGCGCCCAACGCGGCAGTGGTGCTGGCCAAGCTATTGCAAATTTGCTGCGGTGTGGTGTACAGCGACACAGATCGAGTTGAAATAGATGCCAGTGACAGGTATAATACGTTCACCGAGTTGCTTGATGAGATAGGCGGCAAGGTAATAGTGTTTTGCCCGTTACGGGGAGTGCAGGACTGGTTGGAAGCGTCATTACGCAAAGGTGGCTACGATGTGGCATCTGTACATGGCGGGGTGGGTAAGACAGCGCGTAATCAGATATTTAATGACTTTCAGCACACGAGCGGTATTCAGGTTTTGCTGGCACACCCAAGGGTAGCGGCGCACGGACTGACGCTGACGGCCGCGAAGGACATTATCTGGTTTGCACCTATCTACTCGCTGGAGCAATATGAACAAGCCAACGCAAGAATTAGGCGTTTGTCTACCGAGGGCAAGACGACTGTGTGGCACCTATATGCCACGCCGTTCGAGGCAGAGTTGTACCGCAGATTGCGGACAAAGCAAAAAGTGTTGGGTGAATTTCTTAACTTAGTATCTGGAGTCAACGATGAACTATAAGGAGCAGCAATGGTAGACAAGGTTTTATTTAGTAGTGCAACGGACCTATGGGCTACGCCTCAGAAACTGTTCGATGCCTTGAACGCACAGTACGGATTCTCAGTAGATGTTTGCGCTACTGCGGACAACGCGAAGTGCCCCGTATTTTTTACCCCAGAGCAAGATAGGCTGGCGCAACATTGGTCTGGTACTTGCTGGATGAACCCTCCATATGGGCGTGACATCGGCAAGTGGATTCAAAAGGCCCACGATACTGCGCAACAGGGGGACGCCACGGTGGTATGTCTACTCCCTTCGCGGACCGATACTGCGTGGTGGCACGAATACTGCCTGAAGGGGAAAGTTACCTTTATTCGGGGAAGATTGAAGTTTGGCACGGCGACAAATAGTGCTCCCTTCCCCAGCGTGTTGGTGGAATTTCCGAAATTTATGAACCATTAGGAGAAATCAATTGAACTTTGAACAAGCAGGCGAAAAATATATCGCTCTTCGCAATGAGGTGGCCGCCATTGAAGCCGAAGCAAAAACCGCTGTGGCTGAGAAAAAGGCTACCATGCTGGACTTGGAAAACTGGTTTACTTTACGTGCCCAAGAAGAAGGCATGGTGAAGATTCCCACATCCGTGGGGACCGCGTATTGGTCCACACACAATGCCGCAACTGTTGCCGACCGCAACGCGTTGTTCGAGTTCTGCAAAGAAAACAATACGTGGGATTTGATTGAATCCCGCGCGTCAAAAACCGCCGTGAAAAGTTATGTTGAAGGCCACGGTGTACCCCCGCCCGGAGTGAATTTCTCTTCCGTGCAAGTCTTCAACTTCCGTAAAACCACCTCAAAGGAATAAGTCACATGACTACGACCGCTCTCACACAAGTACCCGCGCACATCGCGGCCCGTATCGCCGCTCGTCAGGCCGCTGGCAACGGCAAGTCCGATGCCATGAAAGCCATCCTCGGCGATGGCGTGCAGTTCCCCAAGATCAGCATTCGTGCTGGCCGCTATCGGTTGGTGGAAGATGGTGTTGAGACCCCCGTGGGTATCACACTGGATGCCATCATCGTCGGCGTCAACCCCCGCACCAGCAAGGTGTTCTATGCGAAGGCTTATGACCAGAGCGCTGACAATGCCCGCCCCGACTGCTTCTCCAATGATGGCATCAAGGCTGACGCCTCCGTGACAGCCCCAGTCGCAAACGGCTGCGCCAACTGCCCCAACAACGTGCTGGGCTCCAAGATTCTGCCGTCCGGCGCCAAGTCCAAGATGTGCAACGACCAGCGCCACCTCGCGGTGATCCCTGCGTCTGACCCCAGCAAGGTCTATGGCATGACTGTTCCCGTGTCCGGCATGAAAGCGCTGCGGGAATATTTCAAGGACTTAGACAATTTCGGCATGAACCCCGAGGAAACCATAACCGAATTGGGCTTTGACGACACCGCCAGCTACCCCAAAATCACGTTTACACGCAAGGGTTTCGTGCCTGAGAAGCACATCACCAAAATTGATAGCATCGTGGGCAGTGATGACGTGAAGGTGGCAGTACGCCTCATGGCACCCACAGGCTCAACGCAGGCCGCAATTGCGGCTCCTGCAGGGAACGCAGCACTGGCTGCACCTACCCCAGCGGCTGCGCCCAAACCAGCGGTGGACGATGCGTACGAGGATGATGCTGCTCCGGTTGCCGCAGCCCCGGCTCCAGCGCCTTCCAAACCAGTAGCGGCTCCTGTGAAGGCGTCGTCGGAATTAGAAGCTAAACTCGACAACTTGTTCGGCGACTAATATACTGGCCTTCCGATTTCTCACCCCGGCAGCGCCGGGGTTTTTCATTCTGAGGGGTATGCGTGGACACAAAAACTTTCTTTACTCGCGTGCTGTCCCCCACTGACGAAGTTGTAATCTGCACCCACAAACCGGACCCGACCGGAAGTAACCCGAAGGGGTTCTTCTGGGACAATGGCTCATTTGCAGATTTAGACGATGCGGTCGCGGCGGTGCAACGATTTGATAAACAGGCCGACATGACGGTCTACTACTCGGTGGGGAAATTTGCAAACCACCAGTACATTAGCGAAAAGACCGGGAAGCCCCGGCACCATCGCTACAAACACTTGGCTACTTCGTTTAAGGCATTGGCGTTCGATTTGGATTGCGGGGCGGACAAACCCTATGCAACCCAAAAAGAAGGCTGGGCGGCGCTGAAGGCTGGGCTGCTGGCCATCGGGTTTCCCATGCCCATGGTGGTGTCTTCCGGCAACGGGATTCACTGCTACTGGCCGCTCACCTCCAGCGTCAAGGCCGAGCACTGGGAGAAAGCCTCCATCGCCCTGCGCCTCGCGCTGGACGAACACAAGGTGCAGATTGATGTCTCGAAAATCCACGACACGTCCATGGTACTGCGCCCGGTGGGCTCCCATCACAAGAAGCAAACTCCGTGGAAAGAAGTGCGCTGTGTGGCCGACTGCCCGGACTACGACCCAGCCATGCTGTTCGGGTTGCTCAAGCCATGGTTCGGCAAGATAGCCGCCTCCGTAACGCGGCCGATACGCGCGGGGGGCACCAAGGGACGTTCCTCGGTCATGTCCGCGCTGCTGGATACCGGCGACATCGTGCTGGACGCCGTGGTGCAGGGGTGTGCGCAGCTTGCTGCCATTGTTGCCTCCGGCGGAGTGAGTGATGCGGCGGGGCGCCCGGTGACGGAACCCATGTGGCGAGCCACCATCGGGTTCGCAAAGTATTGCACAGACGTGGACGGGGCAGTGGTGGCCATGGCCGGGAAGCACCCGGACTTTGACCTTGCGGACTCCAAGGCGAAGATGATCAACTGGAAGGCCACGGGGCCGACCACCTGCGTCGAGTTCGAGAAGCACTGCTCTAGTGGCTGCGCTGGTTGCCCCCGCAAGGGCACCATCACTAGCCCTGCCGGGCTGAACAAGGTCATCGACATTGTGCCCCCTCCCGGGGTGGCGGCAATTAGCCTGCCGGGCGACTACTTTATGGACGGCGGCAAGATTTGGATGGACGTGGAAAAGGAAATCAGCAGCATGGCCGCCGACGGCAAGAAGCTGAAAGCCATGGTTACAGAGAAAACGCTGGTGTGCCCACTGGAGATGTACATAACAGGCATCTTCACGGACTACTCGTACTCCAGCACTACCGCAACCCTGCATGTGAAGTACCCGCTGGGGAATTGGAAAGAGCACGAACTGCCGTTGGGCAAGTTGTCGAGCCCCAAAGACCTGAGCGACTACCTCATCAATAAGCAGATTTTTATTACCCAACAGGCCGTGCAAGAACGGACAAGGATTTACCTCATGAACTACTTGGAAATGGTACAGAAACAGGCCCCATCCGGCGCGGACTTCGTGTCCTTCGGCTGGCAGGACGACGGCTCATTCCTATGCGGGGAAACCCTCATCAACTCACCCACGGGCAATGTGGCCCGGCGGCTCAAGGGTCCAGCATCCCGCTACGCCGACATCATCTGCCTGAAGGGCGACCGCGAAGTGTGGGCAGACGCCACAGCGATGCTGGACATTCCACAGGCCAACAATGTGGCAGCGGCCATCCTGCTGTCTGGTGTGGGCATCCTCGGCCCGGTGGCAGGCAATGCCACTGCGGTGATTTCCTTCTTCTCCACCAAGACCACCACGGGCAAGACAACCTGCCTGTATGCGGCCAACAGCACGTTTGGGCACCCCAAGGCGCTACTCATGCGCTCGAAGGACACCAGCAACGCCACCTACAAGATGCGGGGCGTCCTCAACAACATGCCGGGCACCGTGGACGAGTTGACCATGCTGCCACCAGAGCAGGCTACAGAGATGGCGTACAGCTTCAGCGAAGGCCGCGAGAAGATTGCCATGACCAAGGACCGCGAACTGCGTGAGCCAGCCGTCTGGGCGGGGCCGACAATGGTGTCCTGCAACATCTCGCTGATTAGCAAGTACAGTGAAGTCATGGCCCAGAGCGACCCAGTGCGGATTCGCACGCTGGAGTTCGTGCAGGACGACAACCACTTTGCCAAGCTGGCGGTGCGCGGTGCCCACGACTTCTTCGACGCCATCGAGCACAACCATGGGTTCTTTATACCGGAAGTGGTCGAGGCAATTGTCACCATGGGCGGGGCGCGCAAGGTGTGGGAAGACGGCGCTGCAGCGTTCGACAAGAAGTTCTCGTTTGCGTTTGAGACCGAGGAACGGTTCTACAAGACCAACGTGGTGGCTGCGTGGATTGTCGGGCTCATCGGCAAGAAACTGGGCATTGTCCGGTTCGACGTGACCCGCGTTATCCAGCACATGCTGGACCGCATCGTGGCGCTCCGTGCACACGCCGTGGCCTCCGCCTCTGACGCGTTCGACACCATTGGCCAGTTCCTGCAGGAGCACGCCGACATGCTGCTGGTAGCCAGCGAGGAGTACATACAGGGCGGCAAAGGCAAAGAGGTGCCCCAGTACCCGCTGCCCATGAAAGCGGTGGCCCGCATGACGCTGGTGTTCGACGCCCAGAACCCTGTGCTGCCCGGCAGCCGCATGGCGATTAACACCGTCATCCTCAAGCGCTGGCTGACGCGCAGCAAGGACTCGCTGGACCGTATCACAGAGGAGCTGGGCGCGGCGGGCGCGCTGGTATCAGTCAACCAGCGGGTAACTATTTACAAGGGCTGCCACGGGCAGAATCCTGCACAGGCATGGTGCTTGGTACTGAACATGAACCACCCCCGGTTCGCTCAGGCCATCACCGGCGCGAAGTCTTACCAACCCAGCCCAGTGGCCCTATCAATGGTCGCCGGGGCTACAACCTAGGAGAGAGCGATGCCACTGAAATCAGGAACCAACCCCAAGACCATCTCGGCCAACATCAAGACCGAGATGAAGCATGGCAAACCCCAGAAACAGGCAGTAGCCATTGCCCTGTCCGTGTCTCGCCGCGGGGCGCCACCCCCAAAGGCAAAACCCAAAAAGTAGTTACTTCATCCCGCCCGACTTGGTGCGGGCAAACGAGCGGTTCTGGGAAGCTGGAACCGCTCGGAGATTGGAGGCCCCGTTGCCCCCGCCCTTGACGATGGGATGCTTGTGGTCCACATCCTTGCCGTCCCCCTTCTTCACTACCCCCTTCTTCACCATCTCCGCACGGGCGGAGTTGCGTGCCGCGCGGTTCTTGATCTGCTCGGGTTTACCCTGATACGCCTCGTACTCTTTTTTGTAGTCCCTAGCCATTTTTACCTCCGTCGAATTTAGCCACAACTGCGCGGCATACCTGCACAAAATCTTCAACCGGCATTGTGCTGCGCCAGCTATTAACGTGCCTGCACACAAGCTGTATATTATCCGGGGAATACGCTCCGCCGGGGATAATCCTATCTATAGACGCGTTAGTAAAGCACACCGCCCCTTTAACTAGCTCGCAAGTTAGCGGGGCACCAGATAGGGCACACATACCCCCTTGCCGCTCGTGCAGGGCTAGGAGTACCTGCGTGGTAAGCCCGTCCTGCTTGCGCCCACTACCTTGCAGCAGACGTAAGTAGTATCTGTGCCAATTCCCGCTGATCCGCTCGTATTGACTTTCCGTCGTCAGCACCCCGGTGATATACGGCCACTTGCCCTTGCACTGCTCGGAACAGAACTTGTGCGCCCCAGACTTCGGGGTAAACCCCGTGCCGCAGACCGCACACTGTTTCTCAGCCCACTTTGCATTCGCGTGATTCCACCCGGCCATGGTATTCTCCATACTATAAAAATACAGAGAATACCACAGCCGTCATTCTCCTCGTAGTTCCTTGATCCGCTCGTCCCTGCGCTGCAGCAGTTCGTCGATGCGTTTGTTGAATGCTTCCAAATCTGGTGTTTCGTACCTGTTCGTGGCGCGCTTGATTTTAGCAATTTCCTTGTCGAACTCCGCATTGATCCCACGCACGGCCATGGCCTGCACCGCGCCAGCCTCGATGGTGTTGAACGAGTGCACCTGCAACCCAAGGAACTTCTGAGCGGCCTCCAGATTGCCAACGGGATTGCCGGTGATGCCCAGTTCGGGTTTACCCTGCCCACCCACGGCCTTGGTAGCTACGTCCGCAGCGGTGGGCGCCCAGCTTGGTGTGAAGGTTTGCGCCATGAACTTGGCCCGGTCGCCCACTTCCTCCCATGTGCTGTCCGTGGGGGCAGAGAGTGGCTTGCCGGTGTACGGGTCCACGCCGCCCATGAGGCCGATGATGGCGTTGGTAAACGGGCCGCCCGGCGTGACGGGCTGTGGCCAGTTGTTGATGCCGAGAAAACCCTGTGGCTGCTTATCAAACCAGTTGCCTGTAGGGATGTAGGCGCCCAGCTTAAAGTACACAGGGTTCTGGTCGTCGCCTAGACCGGGTATGCGGATGTACGCGTGCGGGCCAACGCCCCATAGGCGCGATTGGAATTTCTCAGGCCCGCCCTTGCGCACCTCGTCGTCCTCGTCACCGCCCATGGCCGCATCCAGCAGCGCGTAGGCCAGCATGACGTTGACCAGCTTCCACGGCTTGTGCAGGGCGATGTGGCCCAGCACCGGCATGATGGCGTAGGACCAAGACACGAAGGGCAGCACAGACTGGCGCATAACCTTGACGGCCTTGGAGTCGATGTCGTAGTCGAGGAAGGCGAAACGGGCGTAATCCCCGGCCTTCTTGAACTCGGCAGGGGTCAGGTAGGTCTTGTTCTTGGCGGTAGCGATCTCCCCCGCTTTGGACAGGAATGCAGCGAGGCGGAACGCATTGTCCTCGGCGGCGTACATGCCTGTGACCGCCTCATCGAACTTGGTGGTCTTGGCCCCGAACTTCTTGGCCATGGCGGCGACGTATTCGGCTTTCTGTTTTTCAATGCCCGCCCAAGCCAGAGCACGAGAGTACATACCCGTGGGCTCATTGGTAGCGGCCGACGCCTTGTACGCCTCGTACAGAGACTTCTTGACCTCGATGCTGGAAAAGTCGCCCAGCATGGCCCCGGAGTTCATGAACGCGTGCACAATCCGACGCTCTTCGGCATTCATGGCGTCGGGGTTGGATTGGTAGCGATACAGCATGGCGGTGGCTTTGCCGACCGTCACGACGGGGATGTCGTGCATCGCGGCCAGCGTCAAGTTGCTGGCGATATTGGTGATGTGCGTGCCGGGGTTGTAGACCGTCTTGGCCTTCTTAAACAGTCGCATGGTGTCGTGCAGCGCACTGATATCGTGGATGGGGCGACGGTCCGTCATGTCCTGCACAGCAGCCCAGACATCGGCGCGGACCAGTTTACCGGCCAACGCACCGTATGTCCCAACATGCACCTGCTGCCCATCTATCTCCACGGTGCCCTTGGCGGGAATCTGCACCCACTGGTATTTGTTGCGGTACACACCCTGCAGCTTGGAGGATTTAGCCTCGCGGGATGACAGTTGTAGCACAGAGTCGGGGAGCACGGTGACCCCGATTGCCTTCTCTAGTTGCCCGAGATCGTCGAATACCACGCTGTCCGCGTCGCCCGACTTGCTGGCAATGGCATCGGTCAGGTTGTTGGACGCGTAACTGGCGGCCAGAATGGCCATGGTGTTGCGCATAGCGTTGGCCACAGAGTCGGCCTTGCCTTCATCGACAGCGGCGGCAGCGTCGCGGTATGCAGTGAAGACGTAGGTGTCTGCATCGGCAGACTTGCCCTCGAACGTCCAGACGAGGCCATCGTTGGCGAGGAACGTACCAGCCGGAAAACTCTTCCACCGGGACTCGTGGGTAAACCCAGCAGGGATAGGTTTCTTGGTCGTGTCGGTGGGGTCGGTCTCCATGAGTTGCTTGTACCGTCCACCGGGGGTTGGTTTGCCCATGCTGTCCAGCGGCCCATAGATGTTGTCGCTCATGGCTTTGAGCGTTTTCTGCGCGGCCAGTTCGTTCAGCTTGCGGGCACCCAGTGCATTGCTTGATACATCTTCGGCGCTCTTAGCAAACACCATAGACTCAGAGAATTTGAGGTCTCGGAAAAATGCTTTAGCCTTGGGAGTGCGCAAAGCGTCGATGTACCGAGCCCGGTGCTCCAGCAACATGTCGGCCAGTTCCTTGGCCTCGACGGATACCTTCTCTCCGACACGGATTTCCTTCACATCGCCATCGAGGTACTTGATGATCTCCAGCACGGTAGGCGCGTCGTAGGAACTGATTTTGTTGGCCAAGGCGTCCGTCACGATGGCACTGGTGTGCTTGTCGGTCTTGAATGTCTGGAACCACTCCCGCATGGGCACCGGAACGCCGAACGTGGGGTTGACGTAGGAGATGTATTTGGCCAAGCTGGGGGACTTTTCCTTGATGTAGTCGGCCACTTTGCCGGCGGCTTTTTGGAAGGAACCCTCGGTGCCTTCGGCGCCCGCCAGCTTGCTCCACCCCATCGCCTTGAACAGATGCTCGGTGATGATGTTGGGAATCAGCTTCTTTGTGAACTGGGTGAGGTCGAGCGACTCGGGCTGCCCCGGCTGCGTAGCGTTGGACGCGGGAGTGGAAGACTCCACGGCGGCGTTCAGCGTTTTCGCTCCCTTCACACCTTTCTCGCCGAACGCCTTGGCGCGGTCACCCTCGGTGCTGGCTTCGAGCAATCGGGCGGTGGCGTCCATGACATCGTTGGCCACGGTGTTCGACACACCAAGGAACCGCTGAAGCAGTTTGGCGAACATGTCGTACAGCTTGTTGGCCAGTGAAGCGAACTTCTGGTCCTGCGTGCTGGGTATCTGGCGCAGCGCGGCGGCGAAGTCGGGCATGGTCATACCGTAGGACACCAGTTCCAGCAGCGCGGCATTGAGGTCACCCGGCTTGTCGGACTTGGCCAGCCCGGCGATGATGTCGTAGGCGGCCTTGGCATTCGGGCTTTTCAGCTTGGTGCGGTCATAGGCCACCACGTCCTTGACGGCTTGGCGCAGGCGCGCAACGCTGGGGTTGTTGGGCTGTGTGTACACAAGCCACTGCAGGGCAGCGTGAAGCGCCTCGTGCAGCGTTACCTCGGCAGATGCGGTTTTGGACAGGTGGATGGTGTCTGTTGCAGGGGTGTAGCTGGCGTGCTCGCCCTCTGCCACGTCGAAAACGACCTTGGGTTTCTTGGTCTGTTTGCGCATGGCCCGCGACAGCGCCGATGCCAGCATACGCTCATATGGGGTATTGCCATGCGCCCACAGGTAGTTTAGTACGCCTTGGAATCCCTTTTCTTTAGCGCCCCCCACGTGCCCTACGTAGCCGTTCTCAGCGGCCTTCACCAACGGCTCGGCCTCGGCGCCCTTCTTCTGGACTTCCCACGCATTGCGCTTCTCCCCAGTCGAAAGATTGATAAGGTTCTCGGTGTCTTCCAACTGCCCATCGTTGAACATTTTCCACGCACGACTAAGGTTTGTGTCCATGGAGGTCCAGTACGCGCCCTTATCGGTGTCGGTGGTTTTCTTGGCCATCTCGTTCTGTACGCGGGTTTTGAAGGCCGCCACAAGGGCGTTGGCATTGGCCGCCGAGCCGGACGCGACAATTAGTTCCTCGATGGCGTTACGCAGTTGTTGCTGGGCTCGTTGCCGGGCTTTCGTGTATTGCGCGGACTGCAGTTTCCGGGTTCCCTCAGATTTAGATATAACCCCTTCTGAGCGCAACGTATTGCTCGACAGGTTTGACAACTCGTCGTATGCCTTGGCCACCTTCAGCGCGGCGTCGCGCATGCCGGTCATTTGTGTGGCGTACTTCTTGGTCAGGTCTTTGTCAGTCTTGGCTGTGCCCTCGACATAAATTAATGGGGTAGGGGGGCTGCCGGTCTCGGGGTTGAACGGCTTGCGCAGTGCGCGCACGATGCCCGCCATGATGTTGCGGCCGATGGTGATACGCCCCTTGGGTTTGCCGCCCGGCAGGGATTTCACCGCAGACTCCAGCGCCTTGTTGGTCATGGCCATACCGGCACCCGAGGCCATAGCGTCCTCAACCGCCTGAGCCAGTTCGGACTCGGGGGTAGACTCGTCGAAGGGTTCGGTAACCGCTGCCGCTGCTTTGGGCGCCTTCGGCCCCTTGGTAGGAGCGGGCTTGGCAGGTGCAACCGGGGCAACAGGTTCCTTGCCAGAGATTTTGGCGTCGATCATCTCCAGAATCTGCGCCTTGGTGGGCTTGCCAGTGATCTGGATGCCCATGTCCTGTGCGGTGCGCGCAATGTCACTGCGGGTCTGGCGGGCGAGCTTCTGGCGGTCAAAAGGCTCCGCAGGAGTTTGTGGCTCCTGCGGAGTAACTGAGGGGGCGACCGCAGAAGAAACTCCCTCAGAAGGAGACACGGGTGATTCTACAGCAGGAACACCGGCTTCGCCCACGGCTGCGATGCGTTGCTCGACAAGGGATTCTTTGCGGGCTTGTTCGGCTGCGATGCGTTCTTGCTCGGCCATGGCCGCCGCGCGCTGTTCCGCCACTGACCCATATCCGCCTTCGAGCGTAGGTTGCGACTGGGGCATACCCTGCCACTCGGCACCCGCCTGCCCAGCAGACACAGGAGCCACTTCCCCTTGGGGAGCGCCTTGGAGTCCCACCATGCTCAGTGGTCCCATGTCGGACGGGGTCATGCCCTGCCACGTCTGTCCCGCAGTAGTAATTGGGGTGTTCTCTGGGCTGTATCCCATGGGGATAGCGGTGCCTGCGAAGATGTCTTCCTGCCGCATCGTGCGCGGGTCTTCCTGCTGTGTAGAAGGCACAGGCGGGTACATCGCAAACTCTCCACGACCCCCGAACATGTCTGGTGTTGGGCCTTCCGAAACAGGGGCGTATTCCCGCACGGGTGCCGCAGGTTCTTGCTCTGGTGCTTGAGGCAGCGCGCCCCGGGGGCGGTTCGCATACCCGGCCGCTGCGCCGAACGGTGCCATGAGGGCCGCCATACCAAGGCCAACCTTCGCACCCTCCACGCCCGCACCGAAGGGGTCTTCCGTTGTGATACCCGCTTGGCGCTCCACGGCCGTCTGGCCGTACGCTTGCCCGAATTCTGTGCCAGCCTGCACACCGGCGTTGGCCAGCAAGTCAACAGCTACACGTTTACCCTGCCCCATCTGCACGCCTCTGGCCATGGCAGAGAGTCCTTTGCCCGCCCCGGTGATGAGGCCGAGGCCCAGCCGGTCGCCAATAAGTTCTCCACCCGCCTCGATAGCGCCGGTCTTCAGGGCCGCAGCCTTGGCATCCTCTTGGCTCAGGCCCGCTTTCAGCCCGCGCTCATATGTGTCGGACGCTGTGGAGCCGAAAAACAAACCACCGGCTACACCCGTGCCCACGATGGGGGCTGCCATCATTGCTGCGCCCGCAGCCACAGAAGGGACGAGGGATCGGCCACCCTTGATGAGCGCGGAGGCAATTTCGCCCCGGCCGTACACGTCGGGGTTGTACTGGGCTTGGCCCATGTCGAACTCGTCGCCCGTTTGCTTCAGAAAACTTTCTGCTGCGGACCCTGCAGGGGCAGCAAACTGCGCGGCGCGCACACCCATCTGGGGGATGTCTTTCACACCCTGCCAGATTTGGCTTCCCACCTCGGACGCGGCGGACCCGAACCCCCGCTTGGCGCCCTCGGCCTGCAGGTAGTTTTTCACCTGTGAAGCGCGCACGCGCGCCACACCGGGCGGTAGTTTGTCGGAGTTGTCGATGTCGAGGTACCCAGCCTTCATGGCCGCGTCAATCTCGCTCAGGTTGGAGCCGCTAAACTTCTGGCCGCCCGACAGGTACATTCCGGATGCAGTGTCGTACCCGATGATTGGGTCCGCGCTCGGCGCGCTGGGAGTAGGGGCAGGTGTGCGGGGCGTGCGCAGCGCGTTAAGTTGCTGTGCATACGCCTCTGGGTTGCCCATGGGGTCTTGGGCCGCCACGCGAGACCGGGGCATGCTGAGTCCTGCCCGGGGGACAGTGCCCATGGCAGCCTCTGCTTTTGCGCCGCCCATGAGGGCTTCGTCAGAACGCGTGTTTGAATCGAACAAATTAGCCATACGCAACCCCAGAGTTAACTGAGGGTATTGTATAGCGGCAGGGGATTTATGACCCCATTTTTACTGGGACCATGGAGGACTCCGACATACCCACAGGAGTCATGACCCCGGGAACGTACCGCAGCACCTGATTGCCTCGGGTTACGAAAATGGTTTTGCCATCGTCCGGGGAGACAATCTTCAGTCCCTCGGTACCCCCGAATATTTTCGCAGCCTCGTTGATTGCCTTCTGCTGCTCCAGCACCCGGGCGTTCGCGCCTCTGGCATCCTCCACAGCAATCTCACCCTCTGCCTTGAGCGCAACCTTCTGACGTTCGGCGGCAGCGGCTTGCACCCGCGCACGTTCTTGCGCACTGACTTGGGCGTACTCCCGATCGGTGAGTTCTCCTTGGGCATACAGGTTGGCGAAGTGCGCTTCCCGACGGAACTCATCCAGTTGCGCGTACTGGTCCTGATACTGCGCAAGCTGCTTGGGATCACTGGTAACCTGCGCAAGCTGCTGGATTTGTTGCATCTTGAACTGGGCCATGCGCCCTTGCTGCCCAGCCATGTTCGACAATTGCTCGGGAGTGAACCCGCCAGAGGCGATGGCACGAGAGATGGGGGTGGCCGGAGCCTGCATCTGCGGGGCAACAGCTTGTGGGGCGCCACCGGCTATTTTCGAGTCGTACACCTGACCCATGGCCGCACGACCCGCCTCAGAAACAGCACCTTTGTATCGCAAAACGCCTTCTCGGGCATCCCCGCCAGCTTGCTGTATGTACCCAGCCAGAAGTTTGGCCGCGAACGGGAGCGCCACAGCAGGGTTAGCCATCTGTTCTCTGGACAGCCCGTGCACTGCCGCGATCTGGGCTATGCCGTACCCAAACGACTCTCCCCGGGGCGAGGTCGCTGTTGGGCTGAACGACGACTCTGACCCGATCAACCGCTTAAACATAACGGGGTCAATCCCCGCCTGTTGTGCCGCTTGCTGGATTATGGGGTCATAGGCTGTGGGCTTGTCGTACGGGCTTACCGTAGCTGCGGGGGCAGCAATGGGAGCACTTGGTGCAGCAGGCGTGGGGGCTGCCTCCATACCCTGCAGTTGTTTTAGCCGCGCTGCCTCGCCAGTTATCTGGCTGGTCGTGGGCCGCACATTGGGCTGGGGCCGTGTGGGTCCAGTTGCTGTGGTTTGTGGTGGGGGGTTTAGCTGTGCCTCCATAGGCCCGGCTGCCCAAGTGGCACCCCCGGCGCGCTGCAAAGCCTGCAGGCGTTTCAAGTCTACTGGTGGCCCGCCCGACGCTACGGTTTGTGGGGGCTGCACGGGGGCGGCCGCGCTGCGACGCATTGACTGCAGCCTGCGGTTGGCCTCGGATACCATAATGGCGTTGGAACCGTCGCCCTCCGCCGGGGCGGCCGCCGAAACGTCAGTGCGGCGGGGCTTGTACGCGCCCATCGTGCCGGGGGCGGACGAAGCTAACCCTGCAGGTGCAGCCGCAGTGGGCGCAGCGCCGTACTGAATCTGCGACGTGTCGGGCAATGCTTCCTGTGTGGGCATGCGACGAAGAATCTCGGCCTGCCGCAGTTTTTCCATGCGCGCCTGCGCGTTGGCGGTGTCCGCTACCACCTGACGTTGTCGGGCCAGCGCTTGGTCGTCAAGGGTGCGCTCGGTTTCCCGGGCTGTACCGTACTCAGATAAAAATCCCATATTACGCTCCTACTTGCGTTTCGGCTTTTTTCTTGGACAGGCCCAGCACGTCCTCATACAGGGAGTATGCACCACCTGTGGTGTCCCCGGTATCGCTCGCTGTGCCCAAGCCGGAAACGTAGCCTGTATCATACGACGGGGTAGCCTGCGGCGCGTACTGGATTCCGCTGAGTCCTGCACGACGAGTTCCTTCTGCACCAGAGCGCGCGACCTCGGCGGCGGTTGTTGCCCCGGTAGTTGCGCCCACCATGCCCCGGCGCTTGTTGGCTGCCACAGTCGCTGCGCTGTAGCCCTTGCCGGTCTCGGCCTCGGCGGCCTTCTGTGCCTGCCCAGAAATACGGCTCAGGGTGCCTGCGTACGCCTGCTTGCCCGACCGCTGGGGGTCAATGGCCAAGTAGTCCGATACCTGCTGGTCCACCAATGCGTTCTTTTTGCCCACGTTCGCAGCATTCGCAGCCGTGGCCGCGTCCATCTGACCCCGGTACTGCTCGTTGTACGCTTGGACGGGGGCAGCAGCCTCACGCTTGGCTTGGCTGCCGAGGTACGCAGAAACGCCCTTGCCTGCCAAACGCAGCACATCTTCGTTCTTTCCGGCCCACTCCCGAATCTTTCCAAGTCCCGCAGTGGCCTTGTTCATCATGGTGCCGCCGGTATCCCCAGTGACACCTGTGTTTCCCGATGTGCCCGTGTAGTCGCCGTAGCCACCCACTGCAGTTTCTCCGGGCTTTCCGACATCTACTCCAGTGCCCATGGTGGCCGCAGAAGATACTGGGGCGGCTGCTGGCATACCGGCCGTGGGCGCTGCGCTGGATTGGCCGCCCCAGTCACCTGTGGAGGGCATGGACGACAGATAGCTGGCGGCGCCACCGGCCGCAGCACCAAGCCCCATGGCTTGTAGATTGCCCTCGCCTTTGCCACCAGTCAGGCGGTGGAGTACCAACCCCGTTCCCGCCCCAGCAAACTCAGGATTATCTTTTGCCCAATCCCATGCGCCGTTAACCAAGTCCATGAAATCCATGATTAAGCCTCCGATTTCGGAACTTCCGAATACCGACGCAAGAGCGCGTCAAAAAAGTCACGACCCTTGGCACGCACAACGTGCTCAGGAATTACGTACTCGCCGTTGGATACCTTGACAGGCCCGCCAGTGGATAAATTTTGTGTGCCAATGGAGTCGCTGCGGCCAGTGCCCGGCCCCTGCAGCATACCGCCGTCTGGCCCGCCCGTGGGGTTGACCATCTGAGCCTGCGATGTCGGTGGGATTTGTCCGGCAGGTGTGGGTTGCCCTTGCCCCGGCTGCGCCATACCACCGCCCGACTGCTCCAGCGCCCGTGTAACGGACAGGATTTTGATGATAGTCATGGGGTCGTATGACGGAGGCAGTGGGGACATCCCCTGTGCAGCAACGAACTGGCGAAGCTGTGGGTACAGCTTGGGGTTCTGCATGCTGGCTGTGGCGATCTGGCCCATCACAGTTATTTCCTGCGGCGTCAATTCGCCAGACTGCATCAAAGGCTGCATGGTCTCCATGATCTTCTGGCGGAACTGGGGGTTGCGAGCCATCTGGTTCACGCGCATCTCGATCATCTGGGGCGACGTGTCTGGCCCCATGCCGGGACGGGACATACCGCCGGGACCGCCCGTAGGGCCGCCGTTGGCAAAGCCCATGGCCAGAAGGGGACCACCGCCCACTTCGCCGCCGTCCGCGTAGCCGGACATGGAAAGGCCAACAGGCTGGCTGATCATGCCGCCGTCCGCGTAGCCACCACGAGCATTAGTACGACCGGCACCAGACTCACCGCCCGATACAGAACCGCCGCCGCCGCCGCCGCCGCCCGTATCAGTACCGCCGCCTCCGGTATCCCTACCCCCCGTATCTCGGTACCCGGAATTGCTTCCGCCCGTAGCGGGGCCAAGCGAGGTAGGCGTAGGAGATGTTGGGCTGTACACGGGCGACGATACTGCGCCCGTATCTTGGTATTCCCTGCCGAAGTCCCTACCTTGGTACTCTGTGCTGCCCCCGTCCAGCGCAGGGAGGTCTGTGCCGACGACATTCCCCGGACCGGATACAGGAGAAGCAAGGGCTCCACTACGCTGGAACCCCGGCGCGTCTTCTGTTGAAGAACCCATAAGTCCTTGGTTCGCCCAGCCTAGGGCTCGGGCTGTCATACTGCCGGGGTCTGTATTTCTTCCGATAATGCCCTCCCCCTTCATGGCGTCGTACGCTGTACGTCCAATGCCCATCGCCAAACCGACTGGGCCGCCTACAAGACTTCCAGCGCCGACCATCGCCTTGCCGTAGTTCTGGGCACCGATATCTGAGGCAATACCGGCCAACTTACCGGCGGTGCCTACCCCCTGCGAGACTCCATACAGCCCAGCGTCCCGCGTGCCGATAGCAACGGGGGCCAGCACCGTGGAAAGACCCGAGGCTAGTCGGGAAAAGTCCTGCAAAGTGCCGGGCGAACTAGGAGCGGTCTGGACAAACCCGGCACCGGGTGTCTGGGCATCGCTGCTGAGTGTGTCTAGCCCGGGGGTAATGTTCCTAGATGCTTCACCAGAGGAACCCCCCAACCGGCCGCCTGAGGGCACGGTTGGTTCCGAGGGTAGCATCGTAGGTGTAGGAGTAGGTGTAGTTTCCGCGGTGGGTATCGACACAGGGGGCGTGCGGGGAGTAAAAAACCCCCCAGTACGGTTGTCTGGTGCGCGTGCCCCACCCAGAGATTTACGTGTTTTCTGTGTTGCCATATTACCGCCTCATGTTTTCAAGGAGCGCATTGAACGCATTCTGTATTTTAGCCACGTCAGCGGCTAACTGCTGCACATCGTTGAGCAGTTTGTAGTAGTCCGCCAGAGTTGGAGAGCCATTCGCCGCCAACTGCGTGGTGTTGTAGTTGGCATCGCCCCGGGCAGATACCTGTGTCATCACCTGCAGATTCTGCGGAGTCACCCCCAAAGTATCATTCGAGATGCTGCGCCCGGGGCCTCGCTGGCCCATCATGATTTCTATGTTCTCTTTGAACGCCGCCAACAGGTCATACTGCCACTGCGGAATCTTCTCATTGGGTATGGACGGTATGCCCTGAAACTTTGGCATTACACGCCCCGCAGGCCAGTAACAGTTTCGGCCAAGTGGATGGCCCGCACGCGCGCCGTGGTGGCGACGCGTACTTCAAACGTGTCGGACCTATACCCCGTGGGCAATCGGAATGGCTGGTCGTTCGTGATGATGTTGGTGTACACCAATTGCTTGTTCACGAAAAACTGGAACGTGGCGTTGAACTCCGGCACTGCTAGTGGTGTCAGCCGTGAGCCATCCAGCATTAGCTCGCTGACGTCATCCTCACCCATGGCGCCCCCTTCGGTGGCTGCCAAAAGTATCAGGGCGTTAGCTGCCACGATGGCCGCATTCTCGGCAATAAGGGCAGCCTCCCCCTCTGGGGTGGAGTAGTCCGCAATGACGCGCGCCGCGCCAAAGTTGACAAACTGCTTGGTGGTGAATACTTTTGATTTCCAATCCAGTGTCGTTGGTCCCACGTTGGGCGAATTCCACAGATGCACTTTGCCGCTGTCCACGTAATAGAACGCGTCGGTAGCGGGCAGGTAATACGCAGCGGTGAAAATCACGTCGGAGCGAACGAGGTGGCCGCCCACTTGGTCATTGCGCTCGAACAGGAAAGTGTTGGTGCTGTCAGAGCCGAAGTACCGGCCCCGGTAGTATTTCCCAATCACGCCAGTCGGCGTAACCGCTTGTGGCCAAGTAGTCCAGCTATGGACGTTCTTGGTAATGTAGTCGGTGCCAATAGTTGTGGAATAGACCGCCATGCCGCCCGTCGAGGACCACATGACACCAAAGCCGATGTTGACGATGGACCGCTTGGACACGCAGGGCAGCACATAGTCGGTGCGGGCCAGTGAGACAGCTTCCGGGTTGTTGCCGTCCACCTTCCACGGTGTCCGGTCTGTCAGCACAATCAGCGTGGTGCCGAACGCGCCCAGACCCACGATGGTAGAGTCAATCTGCTGGCGGTACTTGATGGGCCACGCATGGGGTTTACCCGGCTCACAGAAGCACAGGGTATTCCCGAAGAACCCCACAATCATGGAATTGTGGATGGTCAGCATCCCGGACATCGTAGTCTCGGGCTGGTCATAGTCCAGCGACTCCAGCAGGGTATCTGCGTCGAGCGTGGAAACGTCTATGTCGTCAACGAAGGAGGTAGTCCCCAACGTGACTTCCCCGACCCGGTAGTATTCCGTTCCGCTGACGCCCAGCACGGTGCGATAAATGCGCACTTTCATGTCGGTCGTCTGGTAGCCGGTACCGTGTCCCCATGCAGCGGGCAGCCCGGTGACGGTGACGGTCTGGCCTTCTTTCACGAACACTGCGGCGCTGGGCTCGGACGGAACGGATTCCTCTTCCCACGCGGTGTAGTAGGTGAACACGTAGGTGCGTGGTTCGATGGTGCCTGCGAGATTCACACGCCCGGCGGTATCCGCAGTAGCCGTTTCCGCAGCGCCAAAGGTGAAGTAGGTGAACGTGGTGGAATTGACTACAGTGACCGGGGCATTGGTCAAGTTGTATCCAGTGCCGCCGAATAGCGTTGTGGTAACGTAGTCACCCGTGGTGAGCCCGTGTGCTGCGGACGTTACGATGGTGGCCGTGCCGCCAGCATCGCGCGCGCGGGTACTGGAATTTTTTTCCGCAAACGCGGTTGCCGTCGCAATCGGCGTAGCTGCTGGCAGGGGCAGGCCCAGTGTGTAGCTGGTCGTCGGAAACCCGGTGCCCGACGTGGCCATGGTGAAGTTCGTGACTTTCGGCACGCCGTCGCCTGTGTAGTAAATGCGCTGGGTGTTGTCACCCTCGATCTGGGCGGTGGCCACATCCACGTCGGTAATCCAGTGGAGCCACTTGAGGCTGCCGTCGCCGGGGTCCGTCATTGGGTAAATGGTCTTGACCGTGCCGACCTTGTCCAGTGTGGCCACCTCTTCATTGCGCCGGTACGGCAGCAAGTCCCCCGATGACAAGTCGAGGTTGAAGGCGTACTGCGCTACCGTTTCTGGTAACAGTTCAGGGCTGATCTTGGGAGCCTCGCCCAAGAACCGAACAATTTTTAGTGCAGTACCGGCCATATCAGCACTTCCAAGCCTTGAGGGCCAACGCCTTGCGCGTAGGTTCACCCTTCTCGTCTGTCATCGGACCTTTGACCCCGCCCATACGTGCGCAGAACGAGGCTTTGCGTCCTGCGTCTGCCTTGGTCTTGGGGCTAGGCGCAGGGGGTTTCAGGTTGGCACCTTCGGTGCGCTTGTAGTGCGCACGTCCGGCAGCGTTGAGCCCGCCCTTCGGGTCTTGGAAAGCCTTTTTTGGCATGGCTACTTCACCTTGCCGCCGCACATGTACGGTGTGGACTTGGGGGTCATCTTCACCATGCCGCCGTTTTTGTACTTCAGGGAGGCGTCGTACGCTTTGGTGTTAGCCTTCTGCATCTTGATGTCGGCAGCTTCGGCGCGGGCAGCGCGTTCAGCCTTGTCCATCGGAGCGGATGCGGCTTTGCGAGGAACGGGGGGAATGAGGGGTTTCTTTTCCACGGGGTTCTCCTTACTTCTTGCCGAACTTGGGGGCCATTTTGGAGGTGGATTTGCCGCCCTCGGCCTTTTCGCCCTTGGCGTAGGCCGCCTTGCCCATTTTCTTTTCCGCGGCTTCTTCCTTCTTGGACTCTTTGCCCTTGAACAGGAACGCGGGTTTTTTCGATGTCGCCATGTGAATCTCCAAACAGGTTGTGGTAGCAGAGATTCTACCGGGGCTGCGCCGCCTTGTCTCTAAACTTTCCGCTCGAAGTGCGGCGCGTCAACAAATCGGCTTTTGCCAGAGTCCACCAGCCCACGCCAGTTGCCGCCCCAGCGATTCAGCGGGTCGCGGGCTTCCCACCAGTCACCCAACGGCTTGATCTGCGCCCGGGTGCACACGTTGCCCCCGATAAGCAGAACCAAATCCACAGCGCACTTTTTAATGTGGGCGGAATCCATGGTCTTGCTGCGCCCAGTGCGGACGTAAATTTCTTGCATCTCCAGAGGGCGTTGCACCTCCCCGAGGCGCACGGCGTAGCCCATGGCCCATGCCTGTTGCACTAGCGCAACCATGTCGCGCGCGAAGGCTTCTTGGTGCTCGCCGAGGGTCATTTCATACCCCCAGCCATGCGGGCCAGACTGTCCGTCTTTTCCTTGGAGCCGCTGGAACTGCCCCGGTGGTAATTCAGGATCGTGCCGCACATGGTCACCAGCGAGCCGAAGGCGGCGTAGGCCAGTTCCTTATTTTCCGCTGGGATGGCGTGGAAGAACAGCAGTGCCGCGAGCCCGACAGTGGCCGACACAATGATGCCGTCCAGCACGTAGGGGAAGTTTTTGGCCGCCCAAGAGGCTTGAGTGCTTTCTTGGATGCGTGTGTTGGAGTCCCGGGCGCCCTGTGTGTTGGCGATGTCCAGCTTGCGGGCTTCCAGCGCGTTGGTGAGCAGAAACTCCTCGTGGTCAAGTTCCATCTGCCGAAGCTGCTGAAGCCCTTCGGGGGTCTGGGTCAGCGCCTCAAGGTCCACCCCCAATTTATCCTCGATGGCCTCTTTGCCCTTGGCGAGCACTGCATTGCCCAGCAGCCCGAGACCCTGTGCCAGCAGCGTTGCTACGAATGGGGGGATCATTTGTCAGCCTTTCCAGCGAGGCCGGTGTGGATGGCATGCATTAGTTCGATATGCCGCTGCGTGCTTTGCTGGGAGTGGGTAGTGAGTGCGTCGCGGAAGGCAGCCCGGTCCTTTTCTGCGTTCTCGAACAGCTTCTCAATGTGCGTGTCTAGCCTGTCAATGCGTTTGCCGTGCTCAGTGCGGACCCCATCGACCTTCTCGTCCACATGCACCATTACTTTGTCATTCAGGGTAGAGTACCCGCTCGACTGGTTGACCCTCAAAGTTTCCTGTGTAGATCGCAGCATGTCGTGCTCCTTCTCATTGCGGTTCCATGCCCAAGCGATAAGGCCCATCACAGGTGCCCACAGCCATTTCAGAATGAAGTCGAATATGTCGTTATCTGGTGGAGTCACAGTACGGCCTTGATGTGTGGGGATTTGGTAGCCCGATTGATTTTTAATGCAATCTGGCGCATGAGATTGTAGTCTGGATGCGCGGCATTGTCTGGGTGCGCGAGGCGCTCCAGCGTGTGGCTTATCGTAACCTCACCCGCCTTCGGCCAGCCCGCCACCAGCGCCCATGTGGTGTGGGCAATGAGGATGTCCACGAACCAAGCACCGATGGCTACAGGGGCCAAGTACCAGTATCGCTTGGGGTCGTCTGCACAGGCCACGGCAGGGCGGAGGAGCAGGATCAGCAGGTCAATCACAGTTGCGCCCTCAGTGCTGCGGCCTCGGCCTCTACCGCAGCCACCTTTGCCACGCCGGGGATTTTTGTCAGGTCTACCGCTCCATCGGTAACAGCCTCAAAAGCCGCAGCCATGAGCAAAATAGTCTCACGCAGGCTGCGCTGGCTGAGTGCGTTGTCGGCATCCAGTTGGGCAAGCTGTTGCGCTATCGTGGGGGGCACGGGTGCGGGGATGGCTGCAAGGCGCAGGGCCTCGGCTTCTTCGGCTGTGATTTGGATGGAGCCAGCAGGAAGTAGGTACTCAAACTCCGCAGAGTCGAGGCTGTGGATGGAGTTGTCGGGGGCTTTGTATTGCATGATTTTTCCTTTAACGAAGTTCGACCCAGGTGTTCAGCGTACTACCGCCAGTGCTTTGGTTAGCTGCATAGCTTGCCCCCGCAGGAATTAAGGCAGTTGCCATTGCCTGCCCACCAACTTGCGGCTGTACGCCCGGGACAGTGATGGCGCCGTTGATAACGATTGACGATATGTTTGCTGCGCCATTGGTGGCCGAATAACAAACCACGATGGGCCTCCCCGTGGTGTTGTAGTAGGTTGTAGCCAGAGCACGACTTCCGACAACATTCTGCCAAGTCTGCCCGTATCCCAGCGACGACATAGCCGCCAGAGCCTGCCCGCCGTAGCCTTGCTGCTTCGCAATGGTTCCCCAGCCGACTGCCGTGGTGAACGGCACATCCACAAAACCAACCACCCGGTAAGCCACGCTTGTTCGGGCTGTGGTGGATTTGATTTGGATTGCCGTAGTCGCTGCGGTGACCGTGGTGATAATGCCCGTCTCATCCAGCGACACGCCGCCCGACAAATTGGACGCCGCGAGCTCAATCGTTCCCACGTTGTTGATCGCCAAGATTGCAATGCGCTGAGTGCCTGCTGCCGTGACTGCGCCAAACGAATCAGTCGCTGCAATGACCAGATTGGCCGGTGTTCCTGTAACCGTAGTGACCGTGCCACTTGTCAGCGTGGTGCTGCGGAAATCCAACGATAAGGCCGATGCGCTGATCGTGATGGCGTTGCTTGCAACCGATGCGCTGATGGGCTGAATTTGTACGCTTGCCGCAGAACCCCAAGTGGGCGGTGCATCGCCATTCGACTTCAGTACCTGCCCGGCCGTTCCGTAGTTGGCCCCGCCAATGCCCCAAGCCCCTGTAGTATTAATCCGAAACCTCTCCGAGCCGTTCGTGTAAAACGCCATGGGGAGGTAAGTGCCGGTCCCGATAATTCCCGCCTCAAGAGTCGATAGCGTTCCGTTAACGCCGACATATGTGTATGAAGCGTTTGTCGCCCCGGAGGAGTTCAGAAACATTGCCCCGGCCGTCGGGCTCGTCCCGTTTGGGATAATCCCTACTTGTGTGTATCCATTTAGGGTGCTGCTCTGAAAACTCACCCGATTGGCGATTGTCGCGTTGGTAAAGTCGCCGATGATGCGGTTGCCGACATCCGTAAAGATTAGGTCTTCCGGGTATGTTCCGGCCACTGCTGCGGCCATGACATCTGTAATCGCGGCCGCATTAAATCGCAGTGCGAAGGTATCCCCAGCGTTCCACGCCGATGCAGTGGTACCATCTTGCGCGCGCGTAACTGTGAGGGTATCCCCTGTGCGCGCGGTAACTTTTACAATCTCCCGTACCAGCGCAGCGTTCTCAAGCGTGGCGTAAAAATACTGCCCTGCGATGAGCGCAGGGAACAATGCCCCCGATGCGCCCGTTATGGTGATGGTCGTAGAACCAGTGGTGATACCCACCGTCAACTTGGAACGCGCGAAGTTGGTGAATTTAATATTTGCCATGTGTTACCTTACGCGAGCGGCCGCATTTGCACGGCTTGACTATCAGTATTGTATTCTTGCCCAGCCCGGATTGTGGCTTGAGAAAGCAGGTATGTCCACTGCTTACCGTGGTAATCCGCCAGTTTGGGGTTAGACCAACTACGTTCCGGCATGGCCATCAACTCATGCAGGGTGCTGTGAAACAATTCGCGCTGGAACTCGGCATAGAGCCACGTTGGCAATTCGGTCGCTGTAGTCGTCGGGCGCATGTACGCCTTGATGTAGACATCCCCAGCGAGGTCAGGAACCGGCACAAGCGAGGCGTAGCCAGTCATGTTGGTGGTAATGAACTGCGGCCGCCCAGCGTCGTCCTGCGGCCACGACGGATGCCCTGCGCGCACGGCCTTGTATGGCTTCCATGTGATGGGAGTCTTGTCCCCTTCGGAGTCAAGTAGGTACGCATCAAAAATGTCGATTACCTCGGCATAGCTCACGTCGGGGACAAGCGCGTACGTCGGCTCGGCGACCACCATGGCGATGGGGATTAGGTCCAGCGTCCATACCCTCCCGCGCTGGCACAGGTCGATGGCCATTTTGCGCACTGTGCGCTCGATAGCAAGGTCTGGGCAGCCGGGCAAGAACGCAGAAATCTCCGGCACCATGGCCGAGAAGACGGTGGTGGGTACCGTCGTTACGAGGGGGGTAAGGATGATGGGCACGTTACTTCTCGCTCAGAGGTTGAGTGGTCACAATGCGCAGAACAGTGACGATAACGGAGATACCGATGCCCACATACATCTGGTGCAAAGGCGTCAGCGGGAGCAGGCCGATGTAACCCTGCGCCACAGAAAGTGCAGCCAAGATGATTGCGAACCAGACGGTTTTGGATTTGAGGATTTGCAGGTACATAATCTTCCTTGATTACAGTTGTGGTTACACATAGTGGGATACAACGATGCTCATGGTTGATCCTTAGACTGAGGTTACAGTTTCCCAAGCCGTTGCACCGCCAATGCGCAACTTGTTCAGCGTGGTGTCAAAGTACATAGCGCCTTTGACGTAAGCCGGGGCTGCGGCTGTAGTAGCAGAAAACAACTGCAATGAACCGCTTGCATTTATTGATAGGGTTTGCTTGAATGTGATTGCATTTCCTGCTGTGCCACTTGGGGCCGTGTACCAATTGTGGCTTCCCGACCCCTGTAAATACAGAGTCGCAAATGTTGACGCCTTGTATAGAAAATTTGTATTGTCTGCATAGGCGTTTGAAGTGCTAAATAGCTGGTTCGAATAGGAAGCAATCCCCGAGTTGCCGCCGAAATCTATTGCTTTGTAGTTACTCCCCCAAGCACTAGGCACAGTACCAATGCCAAGATTGCCGGAGGTGTCTAGGGTTGCGGCTACCGTGCCGCCAATGTAAACATTCAGTGGAGCCGCCGCCCCGCCTGTTGTTGATGCTTGTATGTAAGGGGTTGTCCCACCAGCCACACCAGAAACAAGCTGAAAGCCTCCGGTTTGCGTTGCAATTGCGCCCGCAGAGGTGATTGATGTGGACGCACTAAGCGCAGTAAACGCACCTGTGCTACTGTTTTTCCATAGCCCGGTAGCCGATTCGTACTGCAGATGCTGCTTATCCGCTGGCGCGGTTATCAGCACATCGTGTAGCTCGCCGATCTCGAATCCATTCTGGACGTGCACGAATATAGAGCCGTTGCTGTGGTTGCTGATCACGCACCAGCCCAGAAGCACCCCGTGGTTGGGCGCCGTAGGTCGTACGTTGGTAACCGCGCCTGCCGTCGATGCAGACAGCCACAGGGAATCACCCTCGCTAAACGCCGAGGTATTTACGTCGCGCACCAGCCCGGAGGTAGTGACGAACCCCTCCGCATTATTGGCGATAGGTTCCGTGACAATGGCGAAGGTGCGGCTCGATGTGGCATCCGTGGTAGCCAAAGCCAGCGCCGCGCTCAGGCGTTGTCCCTGCGCCCCGACGACGTAGACGGCCTGCATCTCGGTAAACGCCACTCCAGTCTTGTTTACAACTCGTGCGACGTTCTCCTGCCCCACCTGCAACGTGACATTGCCGCCCTTCAGGCGCAAATCCGCGGTACCGTCCGTGTCGTTCCATGTGAACCGCCCTACTGCGTTGGCCGCCGGGGCACCCGTGGAAAGCTGCACCCCAGTAAACCCGCCCAAGGCCGGAGTCGTGCCCCCGATGGGAGTGCTATCCAGGGTACATAGGGTAATCCCTACCCCGGTGATGCCGTCGTCCACCAAATCCGTGGGGTCTTCAAAAAGGACATCGGAAATTACCACGGTGGTATACCCAGCCTTGGACACAGTGATGTCGTACCGACCGTCCGCCGCGTAAAACTCAATCAGGCCAGTGGTAGTGCTCTGGAAGGGGTTTGCCTTGGCTGCGCCAGCGTTGGTGCTGTATAGCGTTGCTACCGTGGCTGTGCCAGCGAGCGTGACGGTGACGGTGGCGGTGGACAATACCTCCAGCGCACTGCCATTGGTCGTGGCTATGGAGGCAGAATATTTTTTCATTGAATTACCTCTTCAGGGGGCAGCCCAGCGGTGCCCACGTCCGTAATACGGCGGGAAGTCAGGCCCGCGGACAGGCCGGACATGAACGAGTCTTGGCGCATTTTGGCGCTACCGGATTCCACGTGCTCGGCGTCGATGGACTCCATGAGCCATACCGTACCGTCTGTGATGACGGGGGAGTACACGTCCTGCAGCACAACAGTGTCGAGGTAAGTCAGTGTGGCTGGGCAGCGCGCATATGTGATGGTAAGTGTGTCGGCCGTTGTGGCCGCTGGGTACACGTAGAAACGGTTGGGGTCGCGCGGGTAGCGCATCCAGTTGACCGCTGGCCCGGGCGCGAGGGCTTCCCACGTAGGCGCCATCATGTCCAGCACCTCTTGGGATACTTCCTTGAGTGCCCGGCCGTTCGTGTTGGACAGCGCATCCAGAACGCGAATGGAGTCCGCGGGGGCAGTCTGTAGGCTGCCCGCTACACACGTGAGGGATTCCACAACCACAAACAAGTCGGGGCGCAGGATGGCCGCGCGGCGCATGACTTGGTTCAGCTTGCGGACAATGAATTCGTCGCTGTATCGATAGGGGACCATTGCGTCCTGTATCTCATCACGAACATCCGCGACAATCTCAGCGACGGTGAAACTCATGGCAGGCCCCGGCTCGCGTCTTCAGACAGCGCGTCAGCGTCAACAGCAACGACTTCCGCCTTGGGCTTCGCCCGGCGAGGTGCGCGGACCTCAGAGTCAGGGATTACCCGGGCCTCCACATTGATAATTTCCTCGAAGTCCGGGCGTTGCGCAAATACGTCTTGGTAGACGTACAGGACGCCGGAGGGGATGTGTCGAAGCATTCGGTCAGCCATGCGGGTCTCCAAAAGAAAAGGGGTGCCGTTGGGCACCCCTTTATTCTACGCCGGTTTTACGCGATTAGGTAGCAGAGGCAGCTTCCAAGATGCGGCCGAACACGCGGACGCGATAGCGACCAACGCCAGCGCCGACAGTGCCGAACTGTACCTTGATGAAGCCAGAGGCCGTGGTGTTGATCAGCGAGTTGGCAGCAGTGGCCAACTTCACCAACTTGGTACCAGCAGCGGCGTCGCCAGCCCATGCGGTCAGGCCAGTGACGGCCGTACCAGCAGCAGCAGCAGCGCCCAGAGTGACCGCGAGGGTCACGGTAGCTGTACCAGCCCTGACGGTGGTAACCGCAGCGCCGTCGATCACCACGCCAGCGAAGGCGGGGAACTCGAACATGTCCACGGTGTCAGTCGCCACGGTCGAACGCTTGCTGCCGTCAAACTCATACTCGACGTAGAAAGCGCCGGGAGTGCCCTCGAAGTCGGTGCCAGCGGGGTTGATGCCCACGGTGCGCAGTTGCGCGATTGTGTAATTTGCCATGATGATTCCTTGAAACGTTAAAACATATCCGGCCAAAACCGGTTGGACTTAGACATATTAGCCTTCGCCGGGATTGCACGCAAGTTTTCCTCTGTATGCAATCCGCACACCCTATTGCTCTTTAGAGGAACAACGTGGTCTATGTGAAAAACCCCTCGAACTTCGCGGCGGCTCAGGTCCGAAGTTTCCACATACAGCAACTCAATGAACTCTAGATCGGCCCAGCTAGGCGTAGCCCGCAGCTTGTTGACCCGTCGAAGTCCCACCTTGGCGTTTACCAAGCCGGGGTTCTCCCGTTGCCAACGGTTTGCGTTTTCCACTCGGGTCGCGCGGTGCGCGTCGTAATACTTCTTGCGCCACGCAGCAAGCCGGACTGGATCGCTTTTGTGGTTACGCGTAGTAGCCGCGCGCCGCGTTGCTCGCAAGCGTACACAAACCTCCACCATGCAAGGCTTGCAGTATGCGGCGAGCCCTCCGGGGCAGGCCGCGTTCTTGTGGAACTCGCTAGCTGGGTGACAAACCTTGCAGCCGGAGCATACCTTATGGGCCATGGGGGGCGTTGCAGCAGCTCGGCGCTTCTTGCTCGCTTTCTCCATGGCCTTAGAGCACGCTCTACATGCGGAGGACAGCCCGTCCGGGGCAGAAGTCTTTTTATAGAACTCCACCCCGGATTTAGACTCCCCGCAACGGCTGCACGGCTTGTTCATATAGGTCATTGACGGATGTATAACCTTGCCAGAGCCTCACCCTTGACCACTTTGTAGCCGTACACCTGCAGGCCGCGGATGATGTTTCCGAAGGTGGATTCAGCACGGAGGCTTTCCATCTCGGTCATCTGCGAAGCGAATGTCAGACCCATCTTGTGGCCAGCAATGACGCTGAAGCACTTGAAGGTGGAATCGGTCACGCTGTTCAGGTTGTGACTGGTGTACAGGGTGAAGCGGTCGATCATGCCCAGACGACCATTGCGCAGAACAGAAGAACTGTCGCCGGTCAGGGAAGCGTCCTTCAGGTCGGACTTCTTGATCATGCCTGCCATCCACGCAGGGATAACCATGAAGCGGCCCGACTCAGGGCAGTTGGCTTCGTCCAACACGGTACCAGCGTCCACCAACAAGTCCAACACGTTGGTCTTGGTCACTTGGATAGGGGAACCAGTGGCGCCGAGGTTGATCGACTGGCTGATACGGCCTGCGGCAGCGCCGAGGTTGGTCGCAGCGATATCGGGCAACATGCCGGTCAGGATTTTGCTGTCGATCTGAATTTTCATCTTTTCAGATGCGTCCTTCGACCAGCCATCCATCAAGGCGATGTCCGATTGCACTTTGTCCACGTCGTCTTCGACGCAAGCGAAGTATTCGCCTTGGTCGATTTCCAGCGTGATCTTTGGCTTGTCAGGGCGCTCGACGGTCAGGTTCATACCTTTTTGGTATGGGCGGATGGTGACTTCAGGGGTCAGACGAATCTGAACCTTGTCGCCGTGGGCCTTGATCTCGCCTTCGTAGTCAGTGTTCGAGATTGCTGCGAGCACAGTGGCGTCGTAGAAGTTCTCGATCAGTTTGGAAGACCAGATTTCTGGGATGAAATTACCGGCATAGTTTGCACCGCCGGCTGCTACAGGAAATGGCATCTGAATTACCTCTTAAAAAGTTATGCGGCGCGTTGGACAACACGTCCTTCGCGCTGGGCCAGAAAAATGTCACGCTCGATTGCTGTCGCCTCGGCGGCACGGTCCTTGTACACGCCGCGCAGCTTGTCCCGATAGAACGCTGCGATGTCGGCTGGGGTGTACTGCTTCTCAGCTTTCTGCGAAGGGGCTGCAGTCGATGCGGATGCACGACCGGGGGCCACCTGCTTTTCGAGCTTCGAGGCATTGGACGGAACTGCCGGAGCGGCCGCTACAGGCGCGGTTTGAACTCCTGATTCACGTTTCCATGCTTGGAAAATGCTCACAACACGTTGGAGGTCTAGTGCCTGTTCAGCATCCGCGAGATAGGTCTGGCGCTGGAGTCCAGTCATATCGTCGGGGGTCAGTAGCCAATCGTGGAACCGGGGATCATCGTTGATACGAGTCCAATCCGGTACCGCACGTGTCAGCTTGTCCGCGAACGATTGCTCGGCCGTGGCTTGCTGGTTGGCTACGACACGCTGCACGGTGGGGGCCATGCCTTGCAACTGCTCTATCCGACGGTTCAAATCGTGCAGGGCCTGCACGATAGGAGCTATCTCTTCCCGCGTCACGCGCCGGGCAAAGTCCACCATCTCCGAGCCGTACTCGGTGACATCGGTGTCCGTTACCAAACGGGATTGGGTGTGCTGCGCTTGTGGCGCAACAGAAGCGTTCTGCAAAGAGGCGACCAGTTGCTCAAGGTTGGCAGTTCGTGCTTCGGATTCTTGCAACTTGCGGTTGACCGCGTTGACAATTCCTTGCTGCGAACGCCAGCGCTGGGCGTACGTGGGGCTGTTTTCGTCCTCCGCCGGGGTGGCGGTTTCTCCCTGCATGCGCGCAGGCTCTTGTTGCGTGGCAGCAACGGCTGCAAGTTCGGGATCGGCTTGCGCCGGAGCGGAACCTTCGACTTCGGTAGGGGCTACTGGGTCAGCGGTTCCGGCGTCAGGGCCGTAGTGCTGCTCAATAATCGCCTTGGCGTCGTCAACTTGCTTCTGGATTTGCGCGGGGAGTGTCATTTTGTGTCCTTGCTCACTTGCTAAGGGGAAAGTCAGGGCCTAAGCTGCTGCAGAAATTCTGTCAGCATTTGCACCCGGCCTTTAAGGGTGCAGAAATTGTCGTTGTTCGTCCGGGCCATAGCCTCTAGTTCCGCCTGACGCAAGCGAGCCACTAACTCGACAAACTGTCGGTTGTGCTGGCCTACCTGCGCAAAAAGCGCAGCATCGTCAGGGGCGAGAAGCATGGCTGGTTACGAACCCTTGATAACCAAGAAGGTGTACGTGCCCGCAGTGGGGGTCAGCGGACCTGCAGTGGGATTCACGAACGTCAGGCGCAGGGTGTTGGCAGCCGATACTTCGGCGCCAGTCAGCGCTGCGGCTGTGGTATTTGGGTTGGACAACGGGATCACAGAATCGCCGACGTTCAGGCCCGCGACGGTCAACGTCTGCTTGGCGGCCACAATAGTTGCGACGGCAGCAGGGGTCAACGAGAGCGATACCAGCGAACCTGCGGCAACCGAAGTCACGGTAGGCATGTTGATCTGGGTAGCCAAAAGGTTTTCACGGGACATAACGATCTCCAAAAATATAACGTAAATGTACTACTTCAACGTCGCCTGTCAATAGTAACACGAACCACAGCAGCAACTTCGGCGTCAGATAAATTACGAATACCCCGCGCAATGGCTGGCGCGTGCGCAGAAAAGGACGTGAACGGTGCCAAAGAAACCCGCCCGGCGGCCACAGACGCGGGACGGTTCCCCGACGTACGGGCTCGGAGGTGGGCACAAGTGCCCGTGGCCCCTCCGGCGGCGGCTGGGGGCGTAGCGCGGGTGCGCGTTACACACCCCACTACTGTCATAGCTGCATAACCCTTGGCCCGGAGTGCGCGCACCTTGGTTCCCGCCCGGCCAGACCAAAGCACGGCGGCGCCCGGCGCTGCGACGACCTCTGGAATAACTGTGGCGCCCCGGCCTGTGGCAGGCCGCGCGTGCGTGAGCGCCTTGGCGGACAGGGCTGTGGCCCGCCCGTCCTTGATGCGCTGCAGTTTGAGGGTGTTGGTAGACTTGGGGCGCCGGGTGACGCCGCCTGCGGCTATGAGCAGTGATCGCAGAAGCAGAAGCATGGTTTACTTCAGCGCTAGAAATTTAGAAGCCGTGAGCGCAGTGTCAAGTTTAGCGGCCCGTGCGCTGGTGTAGCCTTGTGCGGTCATGCCAGACTGCACGGCAGCAGGGATGTCTGTGATGTCTCCCGTAATCACCGGCGATGCTGTGCTAACGACGCTGGTGTAGACCTTGCCCGCAAATAGCGTAATCGACCCGCCGCCCGAGGTGCTAGATACCAGTGGTGTAGCGTTGTCATCACGGTAAAGCCTGTGCCCGCCCGTGAACTCGACGCCCGTTGCCGATATATTGTCGAGCTTGAGATTGAGGATGGCCGTTATCACGCGGAAGTTGGCCGCATCCTCGGCCACGATGCCTCCGAACCAGTTGCGGATGCCGCTCTCTGTCGTTGTCGTGTAGACAAACCATGAGTACAGCCGATCTGCGGAAGTCTGCCCATTGGGGTCGCTAATGTCCACCTGCACATTGGGGTAGTCAGGAACAAACTCGGTCACCGTAGAGCCGTCCACGCCGATGCCTGCGTACACCGTGTCGTCCTGCTGCGTGACCAGAGCCGACCAGCCAGTGGAACCAACGATGACCTGTGTGGAAAATGGTAGCTTTGCACTTGTGCCGCTTTGCCATGTGACGGTGATCGTCAGCGTGTTGCCTGTGGTGTAGCCAGTGCCGTCGTTGTAGGTGGCGCTGTAGCTGGTGCCAGCGACGATCTGGTTGACCACTTCGGTAGCCGTGGTGTTGTTGTAGACCCGCAGGCGCGAGCCAGCCGTAATGCCGGTGATGCTGACGGTCTTAGGCGGGACAATCGTACCGTTAGCGTCAGTGCGCGTGCCCACGAACTGCGCGCCGTTGGCGAGCGTAATCAGCCCGGTGGTCGTCATGTCCCCGGTGTAGGTGCTGGCCTTGATGGTGACGGTGTTGCCTGCCAGCGAGAACACGCTTGCAGCCGTAGCGTCGATGGTGATGTTGTAGCTGCCAGCGTTTATCAGGGTGCCGGCGCGGGTGAGCGAATTGTCGGTTTTGATGTTCGCTGCTAGGCTCAGGAAATACTGATAGTAATCGTACAACTTCGCGCTGGTTTCGAGCGTGGTGTATCCGGAAACCGTTGCGGCGTTTGTTTGCGTAATGGCGGTGTCCGCCAGCATGAACATCGTCTCGGTTGAGTTGTTCGTGTAGTTGCGCGCGCCGCCAGCCTCCATAAACCCATAAAGCCGCGCACGAACTGTCCATGGTCCGTATTGCGTGGCTCCTGCTTGCTTGACCCTCTCCGCGACCACTAGGCCGGACTGCCCTGCAACCGCAGGGTGCGGGTTCACGTAGTTGCCACTCGCGTTTGTTGTGACCGTGAGACTATTTGTGGGCGTGCCGTCTGTTGCACTGACTCCTACAAACCACGCAGCGTTGCCTGCGGCGTTCCATAAGCCAACCACCGTCGATGCTGCTGCGCTGTTATCTGCGCGGCGAGTCTGCACATTAACAGTGCGCCCAGTGTAAAAGCCTGCTCCGGCTGGCGTTCCGGGATACCAATACGACGCTGCATATGTCGATGCAAATGCCGGTGCAGCGGTATTCCAAAAATACGCCCCCTCTTTTGTGGTGGAGGTCCAGACCCAGTAGGGTCGGCTAAATGTAGCGTCTTGCGGAATACCCTGAAATTCCAGCCCGAAATAATGCGAGTCGGCACCAGCCCCGTTGTCGCCAGAGATAATGAAAGAGTTTTCAATAAATGACAGGTTTGCAAGCGTGGGCGAGGCGGCGCTCTTTACCCAAAACGGTTTCGTGTTGAACGCGCAACGCTCAATTCGATCAGCCCCTCGTGCCACAACATAGACGTTGTTAAAGTAGCTGTCTCGTAAATCGAGCCCTTCAGATGTCACCAAGTCGTTGAAGCGGTAGTTACCATTGCCCGGAAGTGCCGCAACGTTAACGCGATACCATCGAACACGGCCAGCCAACCCCATGTCGTTGAATGTTCCGCTGGATAGTGCATAGGCAATTTCCACCGAACCACCCTGCGCCCCAATACCACTGGCAAACAGGCGGCCCTGCTGCCACAATGAACCAGCAGCAGTGGTCAGAATAAATAAGCTGACAGTGAATCGAACGTGTTCGTTTATAGACCCTATAAATCCTGCCGCAGATAGTGTTAGGTTGTATGGCACTAAATAAAAATTCGCGCTTGAAACTGTGACTCCGGCCAGAGCTGCATCCACATCGGCCCATGTGTACCCAATCGAAAACACGCTAGTGGCGTTTGGGGTGATGTCCCAGTTTGGTTCGACGGTCAGTGTCGTAGACGTAGCGGTACGAATGAAGCGCGACTGCCCTGCCCCGGTGCCGCCGGTAATCCAGACGATGCGGCCAGCCCACGCGCCAAAACCAGAACCAGTCAGCGTGTTCGCAGAACCGCCTGTGGCCGTGCCAGAGGCAACGCCGCTGTCAATAGTGATGGTTGAGCCGCTTAGAGTGATTGCCATATCACACCCCCCTTTCTGCGGTCAGTGCGAGTGCGTCAATGGTGATGATGATGATTTGGGCTGCCATGTTATAGCCCTGTAAGTGTTTGGATAGTGCCGTAAATTAGCGCGGCACGATTCGTCCATGCGGTAGCGTAACTGGCAGTACCTGAGTTGTTTGATATATTGGCGTACCGCATCTCACCAGCCGTGCTGTAGCGCTGCACAAGCCAAGTGCCTGAGGCTTTGGCCTTGCCAAGATACATAGGGCTGGCGTCTTCTACGTCATTGAGCGCGTAAGCGGCGAGCGGGTCCACCCTCAATGCAGCCGCACTGTCCAAAACGGGCATAGGGTTTGCCAAGCTTAGATCACCATCATTGACGCCATCGGCGCCCAGGGTGAGTTTGACGCGCTGGTATTTGATACCGCCAACGTCGTCGGCGGCAACGACGTCGCCACCAGCGCCTGGGTTGAGTGTTGTATTGTCGCTCATGGTTATGTATTCGCTGCAGTGACAGTGAAGCTGGTCACAGATACGGTCTGGCCGGAGGTGATCGTGCCGTTGACCGACAAGTCGCCCGAGTAGATGTTGAGTTTTGCCGACGTGCCGGTTGACACTTCGATCTGGTCAAGCCGGGCTAGGTAAATCGTTGCGGAATATTGTAGGGCCATGGGGGCGCTCCTACTCGATCACAAATACGCCGTCGGCCGCAGTGGCCTCGGGGAAGATTACCTCGAACGGGCCGTTCGTGGACGAAGTTTTTTGCGCCAGCGCCACAACGCCCACGGCGCGGTTGCCCTTGGACGCGTTGTACACCAGCCCGGCCACCACGTCTTTTACCGTGGCGCGGTCCCAGCGCACGTCGTCGAACGTGAGCACTGCGGCCTCGCCGTCTTCGACCACCTCAAAGCCCTTGATCAGTGTGCCGCCCGCTTTGTACCCGGGGCCAGTGACCTCGCCCTTGGGCGTGTACGTCTGCACGTAGCAAGTCAGGTCCGCGGACTCCGTGTACAGCGCGAGCATGTATCGGTCGTCCTCGTGGTGCACGCCGCGCATGATGTCGGTCTTGTACCCGACACAGAAGCATGGGCGGATCATGCTCCACCTCCGCCGGTCTGCCGGTTGCTCACGACGTTGGACTCTTTACCGCCCATGCGGTTGCCGTCCGGCGCGGTGGGGCTACTTCGCACTCCCTCTTGGCGCACCACGACCTCTTGGGGAACTTGGCCAGCTTGCGCGGCCATCATCTCCTGCTGCTTTTTGAGTTCGACTTGGATGTCGAGTTGCTCGTCGGATGGGACGATGTCGTCCACCGGCATCGCCAGACCCTTGGCCACTTCGCGCAGGATGGCCGCGCGGCCCGGGATTCCAACGATCTCGGCGTCGATTGGGTTGGCCGTCGCCTGCAGGAACTCGACACGGCGCACGTTGAGTTGGTCGCGGTTGGCCAGCGTGACAGCGCCACGAGGAATAATCTCGCAGTCGCCCTTGATGTCCTCGCGGTCCACGTACTGCATGTTCCAGTTGTACTGAGCAGTGACGGTGGGGCCGATAACCTCAAAGTCGGTGTGCATCACGACTTGGCGAATACCCTTACCGGCGGAGCCCATGAGCATGGACAAGCCCGAAGCGGTGCGGCCTGCGCCACCCACTTGGCCATCGCCGTACACGTACGCAGGAACGCCTGACTGCTCGTCTGCCATGCGGGCAAAGTTCTGGTACACAGACATGAGCGGCGCGCTGCGGTCGTCGGGCTGGTTGAACCGGATGGCGGGCTGCCCAGAACCCATGGGGTCGCTGAGTGTCTGCCAGATTTTCCACGGGTACATGCCGCTGACCTTGGCGCCCTGCGGCAGCCGGTCGGTCGTGACTTCCACCTGTGGGCCGGAGGCGATGCCCATGTTGTTGGCCAGTGCGCGCGCGGACGCGTTGCACATAGCCTGCACGTCTTCGATCAGTTCGGGAATGCCGGAACCCCAGAACGAGCCGGGGCGCTTCACGAAACTGGTGCACCGATAGGGTTTGTCGCCCAGCGGGTCGTAGTTCAGCGTGGCCTTGATGACCCAGCGGCCTACCAGCCACACGTTTGCGTCGTACATCTTGGCGGTGTCGGGCACCTCGTCGGTGTCCAAACCCCACTCGCGCAGCAGTTTGCCGCTCACACGGCCCCAGAACTCCAGCGCGTCGTACTTGCCCGACTCGGAACGCCAGATGTTGTACTTGTTTTCCAAGTCGCTCTTGGTGTACTCAGCGGACCACAGCCACTCGGAGTTGTTGCCCTCGTCGAGCACCGCGCGCAGGGCGTCTTCGTCGTAGCCGGGCACCCCGATCAGGTCGGAGATGTCGGCGTCGGACAGCTTGTGGTGCTCGATGGTGTACCCGTCGGTCAGGCGTGTGATGCCCGGCTCGACATAGAAGCGGAAGGGGTCAACGCGCGAGTATGTAGGCGCCAACTTCTCAGTCACCTCTGGGGAAAACGACCCATTGGGTTGCCGAGTCCAATCCAATGTGCGCACGCGGCGAACAGTCGGACCCTTGAGAATAGCAAGTGGGTATGTGGTCAGGTCGGACAGGAACGCGTCGAAAGCATCAACCATGCCACCTTCGATGAACTGGTCGGTGATGAACCGCTGGTGGCGCTCGGCCCGGTCCGTGGCGTCTTTTATCACGTTCTGGCGCGCGTCATCCTTGGCCTGCTCCTCCATCTGCTTCATGACCATCTGGTCGATGGGCATTCCGCTCTGGATAACCCCGATGATTTTCTGGGCGATGGCGGCCGTGACGGTCTGGACGAAGTCCGGCGGCATCTCTGGGTCCGGTGTGGGTTTGATGGCAAAGGGCACCATGCCCTCGTCCAGCAAGATGTCCCGCAGCCATGACTCGGCGCCGCGGCACTTGGTCTCTGTGATCATCATGTAAATCTCGGAGCCACCGGCTTCCTTGATTTGGTTCAGCTTCTCGGGCTCGTACTCACCCTTGCGCTGGCGCAGGGCTTTGAGCATGCCGCGCTCGATGGGAAGTTTGGCGTCCCGGGCCTGCTCCCAGCACTTGCGTACGTGGGCGGCGAGGGACAGAATGTACGGGGTATCTTGGCGGGCCTGCGCTGCGGCCTGCGCCGCGCGTTCAGCGTCTTGCGCGTCCAGCGTCCCGTTGGATGTGAAATTGACAAGACCGGCCATGGTGGGCGGCTCAGTAGAGCGCGACGATCAGTGTGGCAGTCGCAGCAGTGACGCTGTAGCATTCCACCGGAAGCAGCGTGTTGGCCCCGACGGTAAATGTCACGGTAGTCGGGTCAGTGCGGTTGCACTGGATGGTGACCGTACCGGCGCCCCCGATCCAGAGTGCCCGGGCTACGCCGTTGGCACAGGGAGTACCCGGGGTGACATCACGTGCAGTGGTTGCGGAAGGGACAAGCATGTGCTACTCCAGTGTAATTACGCGCCATTCTACTACCAGCGCAACCACATGTCACTACGTCCATGCGCCAATATTGACCCGTTCGACCTCCATCACCGTGTTTCCCATCCGTCCACCATTCTGCTGGCCATCCGCGTGAAGCGCTAGATACTGGAGTGCGTCGCAGTTACTTACAAGCACCCCGTTGGCATAGTACGCTCCCGCGCCCTCAACGGCTATCGCGTAGACGAAGGCGGGCTGCGCTAATGGCAGCATTCGCACACATCTTAGAGCAGGTTTTGACCTTCCGGTATTTGTTCGCTTGGAACTCTGTACCGCAAACCACGCACGTGCGCGTTTCGTCGTCAACTCCGCTGGCGACTCGGGCCATGTTCTGGCAACTGGGGGAGCAAAAACCCCGTTTGCGTGCCCCGATAAACCCGTCGTACGGCTTGCCGCACTGTGTACAGGGGCATTGTTGTTTCTCTCTGTCCGCCCATGTATCTTTGCCGTGCTGCTTGTGCCAATCCAACCCCGCAGGGCTACCATGCCACTGTGCAGCCGCTGCGCGAGCGATACTGAGGTGCTCGGGCGTACCAAACGTGCCGTCCGCGATGCGTTCGAGGGCGTGCTGCCTGCTATGTTCGGTGCCAAGCATAAGCACGAGGTTTTCAAGCCGGTTATCGCTGGTATTTCCGTTGGTGTGGTGCACGTGGTGTTTGGCGAGAATGGGGCCATTGTGGAACTCCCACACATACCGGTGCATGTAGATGGTCCGGCGGCCCGATTCTTCATAGCCCGCTTTATAGTACCCCCTACCTTTGCGATAAAACCTAATGCCGTTGAATACCTGAACCGGATGTTTTGCAGCCATGGAGTTTCCCTTGTGTAGATGCTCTCAAGTATATCAGAATACTGGAGCGCGTCAAGGGAAACCCACCCGCGTTGTGTGAGCACGGGATGGTCGGGCGTACCCTCAAGTACCAGTCCGTTGGACAACTCCGCACGCACCACGGGCGCAACACGGCTGTGTGCGGCGATAACCCGTCGCGGGCCGAGGGGAGTCTCCACCAAGTCCCCCACACGCAAAAGGTCTACGTCCGTCGCCCCGTCGCGGGTAGCGATGCGCGTCCCGGCCACGAAGCAGATATGCGAGGCCATGTTTTTCTCCGGCTCGTCGTCCATCTCGCCAGACTTCTTGGCTTTGTACCGGTACTTGCCGCGTAAGCCCCCGATGATGTGTAGGCACTTGTTGTCCACGAGAAACCCCGCGCCGCCGTCCACCTGCCGGTTGAGAAACTGGTCCACGGCGCCGATGCGGGCAACCAGGGAGTTGGTGGAGGCCGGGATGGCCGTAAACCCCTCCGTTTTCAGGATGTCGTACACCGTTTTCTCGTCGGTTTGTACCCGCGAGCGCCCGGCGGGGTCGCCGATAACGAGGATGGGCGCCCCGGGAAAGTTCTGTGCCAGTAGTGGTTTCAGTATGGTGCGGATAAACCGCAGCACGCCCATGCCGTCTGAGGTGGCCTCGCCCATGACCAGCAGTCGGCCCTGCATGTCAAGCTGCCCGATGACCGCGCTGGGGTTCAACCCGAAGTCCATGCCGATGAGCACCGGCCGGACCCCGTTCAGTATGGGTCGCAGCGCGCCCTTGGCGATGTGGAAATCCGAGTCGAACGACTTCCAGACCGGCTGCCCGGACAGGCTCTTGCCGAACTTGGCGTGGATGTACACGTCGATGTACTCTTCCCCCTTGCCCGTGGCCAGTGTCTCGTAGTATCCGCTGGGCAGCAGGTGCAGCCAATCCGCCTCGGGCGATGTGCCACTGGGCTGGATGGTCACGTGGACGTTAGATGGTGGGTTGGTGAGCACGTCCTCGAAGAAGGTGTCCATGTCCGGCGGGTTGCTCATTCCCCACAGCCGCGCGTTCGGCATCCCATCGTCCATGACGCAGCCCATGCGCGGATTGCCTTTGTCGTCTTTTCCCCACTGTGGCTGGTGCGGCACCATCATTCCATCGGGGTAGCGCCCAAGTCGCCCTTGCAGCGCCTCGTACACGTCCTTGTTCAATTCCCGGAACTCCTCCACGATGGCGAAGGAAATTTGCAGGGACAGCAGGCGCCGCACGTCGGCCGCCTCGTCAAGCCCCCGGAACAGCACCTCGCAGCGGATGTCTCCCACCACGAGTTCGTACTTCATCTCGGACTTGTAATACGTCCCCGCTTCCCCATCAGGAAACCACTTCAGAAAGTCCGGTATGGATGTGTCCCGCAACTGCTCCCGGGTCTGCCTCACCCAGACGCAGCGCGACCGGCGCAGGCCGTTCTTGTCCTTGGCCATCCGCCCGGCGTGGTACAAAATCTTGACGATCCCGGCCGTGGTCTTGGTGGACCCCACCGGCCCGCAGATGAGGGAGATGAACTTCTCGGACGTGAAAAATGCTTCCGTGCTCGGAATTGGGGTGAACGTCAGGCTCATGGGGTGAGCCTCCCGAACTCAGCCTCAAAGGCTTCGGCGTTGTGGTGCAGGGCAGTATCCGCGTCGGGTTCAGGAAACATGGTGAGGCGCGGGAGG